>JAEIGA010003065.1_pt1 | contig 26316 bp, 31 predicted proteins | sample 9270691 | NCBI WGS metagenome assembly JAEIGA01 (sample SAMN17057246, study PRJNA624740) | gut metagenome | biome: biome; isolation source: fecal sample | host: Bos grunniens | place: China: Xizang | collected 2019 | reverse complement strand
CTGCGGTATCACGGTACATCTGCATTGAATCTGCGGAATCAAGATAATTTCTCCATTCCGTTGTCATTCGGTCAATTTTATCTGACATTTCAAGATACTTCTTATATGCTCCTGTTTTATCTTCTTTGAGAAGTTGCTTTTTCAGAACATCATGTTCAGATTTTTCACCGACTGCAGATGATGTGTCCGCACGGTTTATTTCTCTTATTCTGCTCCTAAGCTCATTATCAAGGCTGTTGAGATATTCAATGCTTTCGATTTTTTTCTCGTTTATTTTTTCAGCCATATCCCGTGATTTATCGGCAATTTTATTTTTCCAATATTCGGGACTTGTTCCGTTTGCACGGTTGTCAATGTGCTGTATTGCGTGCTGAATTTCATGTATAGCTGTACCGGACAAAGAATGTAAAGAATTTTTTCTGCTTTCGCTGATATATATCGTATTTGTTTTCGGATCATATGTGCCTGCTTTTCCGCTGCCTAAATCAACAAATTCAAAACCTGCATTACGAAGCTGAGGATAATTATGGAAAAGTTCATCATGCTCAACAAAATCTTCAAGTTTCCATGCCTTTTTCTTTTCAAGCTTATATTTCTTGTCAAGCTCGCTGTATTCCTTCTGCTCCGATTCGGTCAGTTGCTCACCGTTGACAAAAGCTTTGTTGAAAATCTCCATCATTCGCTGATATCCTTTTTCTTTTCTGATAAGAGCATCACCGTTCGGATAAATCTTCATTCCGCTGTCGTCAATTTCATAAACCCATATTCCAGAAGCATCACGGATAAGACCGAGTTTTTTCCAGATTTCTTCCTGCGTTGCCCCGTCTTTCTCCATGTTTTCAGCCTCGGTTATAACATCAGGCCTTGTCCTTGCTGCCGCCGCAAAGCTGAAACTCTTCCCTGCATCTTTTCCTGAATCATGCACGTTATAGTTATTCTTCGCAACGTCAAGAGCCTCATGGAACTTATTGACAATCTGCTCAAGACTCTCCGCATCATTCATAAGTGCCTTGATTTCGGGATTATTCTTCGATGTTTCACCCATCATCTTAAGCTTCGTTCTGATAACGTTCAGAATCTCTTTGAATTTATCCGCAATCTTCTGCGCAAGGCTTCTGTCATTCTTTGCAAGCCTGTCAATTGCCGCTTTATTGGTGAAAACGTCAAACATGCTGTCTGCAACAAGCTCGTCAATCTGAGCCTCTCTCGTTGAATAAACAAGATTTCCGTTATCATCCTTGATGTTGCCGTATTTTGTAAGCTCCGCTTCGATGTCTACACCGTTCTTTTTAAGAGCTTCAACAACATAATTGCGAAGCTTGTCCGCTTCTTCAGATGAGTTTTCTGAAATAAAATGGAACGTTTCATGTCCGAATGTTCTCGTCATAAGGTTTTCTTTGCCGCCGACGTTTGCATAGAGAACAATTCTGTTTGTACCCTGCAGATGATATCCGTTGATTCTGCTGTTCTCGTTGAGGATGATAACCTCAAGACCCGATTCCTTTGCGTATTGGTCGATAAGCTGAACCGTCTGCTTGAATTGCTTTGTGCTTCGTGCATATGTAAGCTCCGTAACACCTGCTCTGAATTCTCGATTCTTGAGTCCTTCCGCCGCAATCTGCTCCTGAGCTTCAGTCGTGAAATAATTTCCGAATGCAGGATTGTATTCTCTTATCTGAGTTGCGGAAAGACCCGTTCTGCCCATATCGGAAACATATTTGAATGCTCTTGTGTAATCTCCGATATCATCGCCGTCATAATTGGAAACGAAAAGATTTGCCGCTTCAGCGGTCATGCCCTCTGTGGCTTTGTAAACCTCTTTTGCAGTTTTATCCGTCATGTGCTTAACCGCTTCCGAGACCTTCATTGTCTTGCCGTCGCCGAAACGGATTGAATTGTCACCGTCTTCATCCTTTAAAACGGTCTGTGCGTCGCTTATTTCTCCCGTCTTGGTGTCAACGTTCTTGCCTTGGGCGGTATATTCCTTGCCGTCAACCTTTACCGTAGGATTGGTGATTTCAACTCTTGTGAGTACATCTGTCTTTTTATATCCCGTCGGTTTCGCGCCTTCAGCAGCGTTCTTCATTCTGATTCGCGCCTGAGTCTGCTCATATTCTTTCTGAATCTGTTTTGCAGAATCCGAACCCTTGTCCTTCTTCATCTGCATCGCAGACTGATATCTTTCATCAAGTTCAGCCTGAGTCTCAACGTTGCTGAATCTGCCTTTATCACTGTTTGCGAAATCATTTGACTGTACAGCCATAAGACCCAGCTTATAATCACTCACATACTTTCCGTTATTATCAAGTTTATATTTTCCTGAATCGTCATGAATTCCTACTGAGTTTTTAAACGTCTTATTTGCTTTTGAACCTTTCGGCGCAGCCTGAGCTTCAGCAATAACCTGCTGTGCCATGCCCTTCTGTCTCGCCTGAGCGCCAAGCTGAGTGATTGCAGCTGACCTTCCCATATAATTCGGAACAGTTGTAACAGCGCTGAACCCTGAACCCATTATTGCACCCGATATCGCCGCTTCTACAATCTGACCTATAAGACCATTACGAACCTTCTTTTCGGCTTCGTCTCTTTTCATTTGACCGCTATTTACAAGATTATCAACCTGCATTTGGTAATCGCTAAGTTCACCATTCGCAAATGTATCATAAAGAATGTTAGCTGTTTCAGTTAGTGCTTCTTCAGATGCATTAACACCCATACTTTTTGCAAGATTTTTCACAACATCCATTATGGTATCAGGCTGAATTTCCTGCATCTTTTTGAAATTACCGATTGATATTTTTTCAAAAAGAAATTCTGCCGCTGCCGCAACAACACCGCCAACAATGGCTTTCTCACTCGATAATCCTCTTTGAGAAAGCTCATTAATCTTCGATGTTCCTGCGTTCATGGCAAGAAGAGCAGCTCCGCCCGGCACAACAGCAGATGCCATGCTTTCGACTCCGCTTAAAGCTGTGTTATAAAGCATATCTCCTACATCATATCCGCCTATCATAAAATCATGTGTTTTTGTAAATTCGTCTCTTCCGCTTTGTGCCTGTCTCTGCAGCTTGCTGAACTGATGATTATAATCAATGCCTTGGTCTTGAATTCCGATTTTTTTCACCATTTTATTATCAACATAGCTGTCAAGAATACCGCCTGCAGCCATAACGCCGCCTGCAAGTCCCATCGGCACCGATGCAATCGACTCAAGAAAAGGATGTTTTTCCATTGCAAGTCTTGCATTGATATCATCGGTTTTTGCGTTTCTCTTGTTGATATATCTTCCGTAGAAATAACGCATGGCGTCAATTTCTTCAAGAGAATACCCGTATTCGGTCATTAAACTGTTATAAATCTGTGTATCCTTGTTTTGAGGCACACCCTGTGTATGTACCGTTGTCGAGTCATCGATAAGAGACGCCACAAGCTTTCTTTCATCATCGCTCATGGAATAAAATTTGTCTAAATATTTCTGTGTTTTGGAATCGGTTTCCTTAAGCCAGCCGTTTTCTTTCTGATATAAATAATCCGCCTTTTCCTGCTCCCAGTCTCTCTGCTCACGTCTTTGGTTCTGAAGCAGAACAATATCGGCATTGGATGTTGTTCTGCTGCGTTTCTGTGCCTCTTCGGCAAGAAATATCTTTCTTTCTTCGTCAGACATTCCTTTTGTTTTTTCAGCAACACCTCTCAGCTCAGCATCCGTTTCCATGTCGGATGCTCTGTTAAATTCAGGCATACCGACTCTGGGCGCAGAAGAATAAACTGTATTGTCAACTGCTTTATCACTTTTCTTTACATCCGTAATTTTATCAAGTGATACATCATTCTTGGTGTTTCGAACCGCGCCCGGTAACTGACCATTGTTACCGGGTTGAGTAAATCTTTGTTCTGTGTTGTTCCTTGTAGCTGCTTTTCTTGCGGCAGCTCTGTCAGACATGGAAGGGTTTGTATTGCTCTCCGTCTTAACCCCTGCGCGTGAAGTGGTCGGCGTTGTTTTTGAATTATCTGTCTGTTTCGCAGACTTATATGAAGAATAATATTCATCATTAATTCGTTCAACTTCACTTTTGTAGTCAAATTTTGCTCTTCTGCCTTCCGAATCAGCTTTTCTTGCCGATTCCAAAACCTTTTTTCTGTCGATTGCCATTTCGATTCACTCCTTAATAACTGAATCCGTATTTCTTTAATTCTTTCTTCTTCTGCTCCTCGCTCATATACTCGTTATCAAGAATAAGGTTTGCAGCTGCTTCATTGGTCAGTTCGCCTCTGTTGTATGAAGTGCCAATTGCGAGTGCAGAGCTTTCTCCGGGATTTTTGTAATTTCCTACATTACGAAGATATAACCTTAAGTCTTCAGGAACGGATGTCGGCGTATTATTGTTATTATTGTTATTATTGTTATTATTGTTATAGTTTTTATTATTATTGTTATTGTTGTTATTGACGCTCTGAGTTCCGATAGCCTGAGTTCCGATTCCATTTTTATAATTGAACTGTCTTACATCTTCATCAAGCACTGCGTCATTATAATCTGTTTTTGCGTTCAATTCCGCATAATTGAAATCCATGGTTTCATCAAACTGTTTCTGGTCCTGCTCTTTTCCAAAATAGAACATTTCTGCGTTCTGTTTCATCTCATCTCGTCTGAATCTGTCATTAGTATCAATCTCATACTTATCCATCACAAGACCGCCGACGCCAAGTGCAAAGTCCGCACCCGTATCAACAAGTGAAGCACCCACCTGCATTCCCGTTGTTGCAAGGTCAACAGCTGCACCAACACCCATGTTGATATAATTGAATGCCATCTGATTGTTGAACTGTCTCCTGCTTTCATCAAGCGAAATTTGCCACTGCTGATTCTGAATTGCAATCTGCTTCTGCTGTGCGTAATAGCTTCTGTCGGCGTTCCAGCGTTCAACACCGTACATATACTTGTTGAATTCATCATCGCTCATATCCATAACTTTCTGATACATGTAGTTACGGTCTGTGTTCCACATCTGCCAATCGTTATAATACTGTGCGTAATCGATTTCAGATTGAGTCTGAAGTGCTGCAAGATTTGATGCAAGCTGCTGATTCTCCGCCTGCCACGTGTTGAGTGCATGGCCTGCAAGTTCGGGAATAATATCCGTCATTTCGGATATATTCTGCTGATATGCCTGCTGTCCCGCCTGCTGTGCATAACTGCTTGCATATCCGCCCGTAAGGCCTGAAGCTTCTCCCATTGCACTCTGCATTCCGAGAACGGCATTTCTCTGATATTGGTCGCTTAACGTCTGCCACATAGGATCTGTACTGTAATCGTATGAAAACTTATCTCTTCCGAGTATTGTGTCAATCAGTCCGTCAATCTGGTCTTCATATTTGTTAACATAAGGGTCAGGTTTAAGAGCTTCGATATCCTTAAGCTCGCCTTTAAGGTTTATAAGCTCCTCGCTATCCTGATAATCACCGGGTTTGTTTGCTTCTGTTTCTTCAAGCAAACCGCCGTAATAATTTTCGTTTGCCGTGTATTTCGCCATGTTTTTTTGGCTTGATGCCCATTGACCGAGGCTTGTCCCCGTTCCAAGCGCTTCTCCTATCGAAACCGCCGTGTCCTTTGCACCCGAAACCAGTCCCGAAATTCCACTCTTCACCGTATCAACCGCCTGATTGATTTTTGGTGTAAATGTTCCTGCCGCATTGTCAAATGCGGTCTTTACTTTTTTACCTGCCATTTTATTTTCCTTCTTTCTTACTGATATTTTGCTCTGATTGTTTCAATAATTTTTGAAATATCATGTGTAACGCCATCAATATCAATTTCTTTAATGCCGAGATTATATGAAGCATTCAGAATCATTATGATTATGTTCACAAATGTCGCCGAAAATGGAATTGAGCTGAACATCATTGCCGAAATAACATCGGTCAGAACGGTTAGTATACCGCTGTTAAAGATTCCAGTTGTTATATCTTTTTCCGTTTTCTGTTCAATCCATTCTTCAGCTGCTTTTTTCATGTTTATGAATTCCTGATATTCAGCATCCTTGAAACACGCTCCGTCAAATGGGTGTATGTGATTTGCGTAAACGAGAGTATCTTCGTCGCTTCCTATGTCTCCGTATACCTGACCTGGTTCGGTATCCGGACGAAGAGTCTCGTCATTTTCGCACATCGGAAGATTTATGAATGGTGCCGTTCCGCCGTCAATAGTCCCGTTTTGATCTGTAAATAAAATCATATCTCTCTCCTTATCAGCTCGATAATCGTTGCGCCGTCAGATACAATGCGGAAATTTCTTCTCTTAACGCCTTATAATCATCATCATTCTTCCATTCTGTGCTGTACGGGTGAATATGATTTGAATAACACAGACCTGCTTCAGGTGTTCCTACCGATGCAACCTTTGCTGAAGGTTTCATTCCGAGAATCGCATCAATGCTCTGCTCTTCTTTTGCCATTGCAAGCTCATTTGTCGAAAGTTTCTGTGTGCCGATAATGCGACCTTCTTCGTCTGTTATAAGAATCATGCTTTTCAGAGCATTACCGGCTTCATCGAAAAAACGCCCGTCAGATGTAATGTATCCGTGGGTATGGTTTCCCTTCGCAATGTTATTTTCTTTCGTGCCAACGCCGTAGTAATAATTCTCGTCATGTGTTACTTCATCTTCGTTGCGGAATCGGATACCCTCTTTAACCGTAACCGTTGCTCCGCAAATATCCTTTTCAGCAACAACATCCTCATCGCTGTGAACTGTCCATGCTGAGTCAACAAGCTGTTCATTTTCACAGTATTTCCCGAATGAAGCTCCGTTTCCGCCTCTCTTGAGATGAAATGCCGTTCCAAGCGTACTAATTCTTTTGATGATTTTATAATCTTTGCCCGTAGTGTCGGAACATTCAATCACAAGGTTATATGCTTTATAGGTCTCAAGACCCTTTCCTACAGAATCACCGAAATCAGGTAATCCGCTGTATTCAAATTCTCTTTCTCCGTCATCACCGACATTCTTAACGGTCATTAAGATATCGGCTTCGCCGCCGTCAATTCGTTTAATAATGGCAGTATCCTTGATTTCTGTTATGGTGCATATTCTGTCACCGTTTTCATCCGTCATATCGCAAGGTGTAATAACACCTTTGAATGAAAGAGAAAATTTTTTGTTTTTGTTTTCGGAATTGACCTTTATAACTTCGTTTCCGTTTTCATCTTTTCTGACTGGCTTTTCAGTAAAGTTAAGCTTCGGTTTGTTATAATTGAAAACATTGAAACTAATGTTTTCCGATGCCTGATATCCGTATTCTGTCATGACGTTTGCAAAAACGAAAACTTCACCTGAAGTTTCAATCGGATTGATTTCAACAGAATATTCAGGTGCATCATAACCGAATGTCTTCGAAAACACGCCGCCTGTAAACTGCGCTGCAACCAATTTTGAAACAACCGTTTCACCGATTTTCTTTTCAACAGGTGTAATCGTTGCTTTGACCTTTGAAAAACCCTTGACCGCATGGCTTCCGAATGCATCAACTTCGCTGTTAATTATTTCAACAGATAAGTCGAATTCAGGAAGAAGGTTACCCCAGAGTGTAATAAATGTTTTGTATTCTCTTGTCTCTTCTCCGTTTGTTCCTATGGCTCTGATATAACACATTCTGCCGTCGCCATACGGTGATGCATGATGAATATATTTTTCATCGGGAGTAAATTCAAACCCTTCTTTCAGGTCTTTACCTGAAATTGTTTCTCTGATGATATCTTCGCCGCTTCCTGAACCGATTTTAATCATATATTTCCAGCCGTTAAATATTCCGACTTTGACGTTATCACCCTTGATAGTGATTACTTCTCCGAGTTTGCATTTGATTCCGCCATCTGATTTTGCAACTGCAGAAATTGAACCTTCGCTCATTGATTCTCATCTCCATCCCATTTGTATTCAACGCCGTCTGTTGTTTCAACTCTGTATCCGCCAAGGTAAATATATTCCTCAACAATCAGCCTTTTCGCCTTAACTTCGCCGTCTTCGATGTACCAGATTGTTTCCGAGTTTTCGATGCTGACAATTGCGTTATTGCTGAAACGGAGCTTTGTTCCGCTTGCATCCTGAACATCGCCTATCTCAATGCCGTAAATCGCCTTGCCGTCTTCGCCTGTTCCTATATTGCCGGTCTTAATATATCCCTGACTTGAAATGTAATATCCGTTAATGTTCTCAATCTGCTGAAATTCTTCAATGGTCGCAAGTGCATTCTTTGTTGTTTCTCTGAAGAATTCAGCATTGTATGTTCCGAACTGTTCGCTAACAGCAGTGTAATAACCTTCCATCTTGTCACGGATTGTAAAAAGGTCGCTGTTAATACTGTCCGCCGTGTTGATAATCTTCTGCTTGAGGCTATCAACAGTCTGCTTGAATTCGGTTTCCGCTTTTTTCTTCGATGCCGCGCTCAGCTGCAGTTCATCTCTTGTCTCAACGGTAAAGTTATCAATATCAATGTTTGCAAGAACAACCTTCAGCTGTTGGTCAAGCTCATATAGATATTTTTCAATCTTCGTTATCTTTGTTCTTTCATCAAGGCCGTTCAGCATCGGCACTTCGCAGTTAATATTCATTGCCTCTCACCTCACTGCAGGGTTCAAACCGTTTGCTTATGCTGTAGATTTTGGCATTTCCCTTACCTTCGATTCTTATTTTCATATGGTCAACCTTCGATGTTGAAATCGGAATGGTATAAGCTCCCTTTGCTTTGTCTTTCCACAGCGCTTCCTGATGCCAGTTGCCGTCACTGTCATACTGCAGATAAACCGCAACTTCGCTTCCTTGCTCCATGTAAAGCCTTATCTGAATATCGCTGTATCTTTTGCAGTCGGGTTCCTGAATTCCGATATCTCCCGTTTCGGCATACCATTCAAACAATCCTTCTGTTTCTGCAATTTCAAATTCACCGTCATAGTTTTCTGCATCCGTAACCCAAAGCTCGTTATCACCGTTTATAAAATATAGAATTCCTTTATCTTCGGCGAAAAACTTAACCTGAGTATCGTCTTCTTTGAACCACATCTGCAATGCTTCATCAAAGCAGAAGAGAGAATATGTTCCGCTTCTGTCTTTCATCGAAACATAATATTTGTCTCCGCATTTTCCGCCGACGGCATCAGAATAAACAACACCGCCGAACGGTGCATATATGCCCGAAGGTGTACCGCCGCCGTATTGGCAGATTCCGTTCTTTGAAAGGTAATATAATGTTTCATTTGCAACAACTGCGCTCTTACCGCATCCGAGCTTTATTCCTCTGCCCATGATGTCTGATGTCTGGAAGTTACTCGGTTTGCTGCCGTAAAGCTTGTGAATGAAGTTCTCTTTGAAGAATAGAACCGTGCCGTTCTGAACCGCAATCCCCGTGAATCTGCCGTCTGAACCTACGGGAAGAAAATAACTGTCCTGCGTAGTGCCGAGATACTTTGTCCAGTTCTTTGGGTCACCTTGTGCAGCGGAATATATTTCGTTGATTGTTCCATCCCACCTGCATCCCCATATTCTGTTGTTACACTCGCAAACATAATCAAGTTTCGGAATCTTTCTTTCAACGGTCATTTTTTCTTTATCTTCCGAAGGTTCTATAACATATCTGCCTTCCTTAAGCATTGCAGTTATAACGATATATCCGTCACCCTTCGCCCAGATAGGATATGAACCTTTATCAATTCCCGCTTCTTCGATTGCCTCATTGATTTCAACTGCATCGTAAAGCTCAAATTTTTCGTCGATTCCTTCAGATGAAACCTTAACGTATGTAGTCGCAACCGCGGCCCATTCGTTTGTTGCTTCGCTGAAACACTTAAGAGTCGGCAATTCACCGCTTAAATCAAGCCACCAATCGCCGTTCTCGGCCTCTTCGGGTTTGTCGGTTAATTCCCTTCCCTCTGCCGTTATCGCCTCAGCATCGAGCTTACACAGCTCAAAAGTGATGCTCTGTGTCTGCTCCCACTTTGCTCCGAGTTCTTCGAACTCGCCCGTAGAAGTGTTGTATCTGACTGCATCGGGGAATATAACGATATAAGCTCCGTTTGAAATCATCTGTCTGTCAACGTTAAGCTCCTGAAGAACCGCAACAGGCTTGTCGGGATTGCCGTAGTAAAACTTGTTATCGTCAACCCAGCCAAGGCTGTCCTTGGCAATAAGTCCCTGCGGATTTTTAAGATTGATATTGATTCTCGCTCTCTCTTTTCTCGGCGACAGCACAGGGCAGAAGTCTCCCGTCAGATTCTTCATGTCATAAAATTCATTCGGTCCGATTATAAGGTTATGATTATATCCGTAAAACGCCGTCTGATTATCTCTGCTTTTATAACTCTCAACCATTGGAGGATATTTCATTTTTTCGCCCCCTTAAAAAACCTTGATTGTATGTTTAATCGGCAAATGCTCACGGTTGTAATGCTCCGCATAGCTTTCATATGCGGCATAAAACGCCGTTGTCGCACTGTTATACCGTTCATAGTCTTGATTATGAAGATTAATCTGGCTTATCAGCCAATGAACATAAAGGCTGCAATAAGGTTCGGGAACAAGAAGTTCCGTATCCTTCGGTGTGTTTTCGTCATATCCTTTGAAAATAAAATTCTTGCCGTCTTCATGCTTTCTTATAATCTCATTTGCTATGAGCATATCTGCCCTGCTCAGCCATTTGATTTTAATTTCTTCATCATATTTGTTTCCGCCCTGAAGGCTGTTTGCTTCTTTCAGGGCCTGTTCAATTGTCATGGACATTTTCTTTCCCCCTTAATAAGAAAAGGGCGGCATCTCTGCCGCCCCCGGGCATCAGCCCTTATCTTCCTTGAGTCTTAAATTTTCGATTCTGTTCTTAACAGAATGTTCCTGCATTCTCTTAAGGTCAAAAACTTCTCTCATGTCCTTGGGAACTTCAACCTCTGTGTTTGTCTGAATCTGTCCTGTGCGAAGAGGAGTTCCGAAAAACTCATCGGTTTCATTCAGGTCAGCGGTATTGAGAATGATTCTTGACTTATGTTCGGTTGCAGGAGTTTCTTTTTTAGTTGCCATTTAAATCAACCTTTCTTAGTTTGCTGTGCAAAGATTGCCGAGTGTTGAACCGCTTTCAAAACGAACCATGTATTCGTTGTGAAGAATAACAGCACCCTTGTGGCACTTCCAGCCTACGGAACCTCTCTGATTGAGTTCATCGTTATAACCGAGAGGTTTAACGATAAATTCAATGCCCTGATTACCGTAGTCAACAACACCGTAGGCTTCATCAGCAATAAAGAGTGTTGAGAATACGCAACAGTTATCTTTACCGCCTTCGCCCTGTGTGATTGCTGTGTTGGCAGCAACGTCAACCTCAAGTCCTCTGTCAAGAGTAATGCTGTTTTCGTCATTGCTCTTAACCATGTAAAGGTAATCACCGATTCTTACCCAACGGAAAATTATTTCATTTCTGCCGAGTGTTTCGGAAACCTTGACGGTAAGGCTGTTTGCAGCTGCATCTTCAGCAACGGTGAGCTTTTCGTAACTGCCGAAGTTTTCACCCTTAAAGATTTTTGCTTCGGGAGTTGCGCAGAAACGAACGCCGCCAAGCTTACCAACCTCGCCCTTAAGAAGGTTGTCGGGGTTTGTATACTTGGTCCATTCCTGCCACATACCGTCGGGAGCATTCATCTGAAGGTCATTGATAACAAAGGGATGAACGATTGCAACATAATCGCCGTTGATTCTGGGTGCATTCTGCGCACGAAGAATGGCAGCAATCTTATAAACATCCTTAACGCCGAGAAGGCAGGTTTCATCAATGTCGCTTCTCTTGAGAACTGCAGTACCGTCTGCCTTGCTTGCAAACTGCACATTTGTGCCTGCATTGATGATTTCTCTTACAACGGTATCGCAGGTAAGCGCTGCCTGGGGAGCAAGCTCTTTAAGATATGTGCTTACCTGGGGGTCGGGAGCTTTAAGGTCAAGCTCGTCAGTGTAAGGAATCCAGTTGCCGAACTGATATGCTTCGGCATACTTGGGGTAAATTGTGAATTTACCGGGTTTGGGTGTAACACCTTCAACAAGAGGAGTCAGAGCTTTGGGAAGCTTCTTAACGAATCTGAATTCGATTCTGTTACCGCTTCTTACGGGAATGTCTGTCTTCTTGCCGAACTGCTCATGAAAGAGTTCAGGCTGAACGCGGAACATAAGCTCCTTGTTATAAACGGTTCTCATTTCAACGGAAAGACCGCTTGCATCTGAATAACCCTTACCGGGTGTGCCGGGGTTATAAGGTTCGGTTGCGCCTGTTGCAGGGTCAACCCAACCCTGAGTGCCGTGTACTTCGGCTGCAAGAAGCTGAAGGCTGAAAACTGCAGCCATAAGCTTCATAACGTTTGCATCTGTTTTCTTCATTTTTAATTTTCCTTTCCGCACGGAAAGAAAAAATCATTTAACTTCTTCTCTTGCCGTGCATTTCATATATTTTTTCGATATCTGCAAGGGTTTTGATGTTGTTAACATCAATCACTGTCGAAACGGCAGGCTGAGTCTTGATTCCGCCCTCAACGGGTCTCATTCCGTTGGCAAGAATATTGTTGGTAACAGCTTTCGATGCATTTGCTGCCGCCTGCTTTGAGGCGTTTTCAATCATTCTCTGCTGATTGACTACCTTGTATGCGGTTTCCATCGGAAGCCTTCTGTCCATAAGGTCTCTGAATTCGGGATTTGAATTGTATTCACCCCAGAAATCAAAGGCTGAATCGCCGTATACCTGCCTGATGCGGTTCTGTTCAGATTCAATAGCCTGCATTGCCTGCTTTCTCTGTTCAGCTTTCTCCAGTGCTTCAAGCCTTGCGATTGCCTGCTTACCTTTGAGCTGTGCCTTGTACTGCTCAACGGTGAGTCCTTCCTGATAAGCGGCATCCTCATAAAGCGAATTATCATCGTTCACCGATTTAAGGATTGCCTCTGTATCATTCGGATCTAAACCGTATCTGAGTGCAACTGCCTCATTAATCTGCCTGTTTCTCTCAATCTGCGCTTCAAGGTTCTTTGTTTCCTTGAATCTCTGATTGATAATTTTCTGCGTATGGCTGTGAAACTGCTCCTTATATTGACCGTTTATAAGGTCGGCAAATTCCTCATCGGGAGTTTTGGTCGCAACTCCCTCTTCCGTTGCAGAAGTGTCTGCCTGCTGACCGGCGACGTCAGCGCCCTGTGTACCTTCGCCCGAGCCTTCGCCGCCGCCTGCTTCTGCAAGCAACTGCAAATGCCATTCAAGAATTTTTTTCAAAATCATCGTTCCTTTCCGAAGTGTCAAGGATTTATTATCCTGATTCGATTATAGAGTAAGGAGTATGCTCAATGTCATACCCCTTCAGAAGAAATTTTTATCCATTCTCCGTATCGGATTCTCATAGTGTCAAATGTCATTTTAAGTGCTTCAATTATAAGCTCCGTTTTATCGTTAACGGGCATTGTAACTCCGATTACTCCGCTTTCCATTTTCAGAAGCTTTCCGTCTGTGCATATTGCCGCATTTGCCGCAAAAAGCATGACTGAAGTAACACCGGAGCATACTATATCTTCACCTGCAGGTGCATATCCGCTGTGACCTTTTGCCGTAACTTCGAATTCTTTTCCGCTTCGTGCAATTGTAATTTCAATCATTTTTTATTCCTCACTTAAGCTCCGAACTTTCAGCAACCTTCTGCCTTGCGTTATCCACCGTCGGATGTCCGCTTCCCGTATTCATTTCTCCGAGAGGATTCGTTGATTTTGCGCTTATTTCCTGCGGAATCATACTTATCGGAGCATTTCCGCCGATATCTTCAACAATTCCTCTTTCGATAAGCGTCTGTGTAACATTCGAACCCGTCAGTCTGTCAACGTCTGCCGCAAGCTGAATAAGAAGAGGCTGCATAATCTGAACAGTCTGCAGAAGTGTCCTGTTTTCGCTCACTCTCTGAATAAGCTTGTCCTTTCCTTCGATATCAAGATTTTCAAGGAGAGCCAATGACTGGTCTGCCATCGAAGGATTGAAAACGCCCATCGAATAAAGATTCATCATGTCCTGATTCTGCGCAACCTTGCTGAAGGGATTCTGCTTATGAGCTTTGATTTTAATATCAAAGTACGGAAGTCTCTGACCGATAACTTCGCCGTTTTCATCCGTCACGTCCTGAATCTGCATCGAGCTGTTATCGAAATCAACAAAATCCATCTGATTCTGTTTTCCCGTGATTCTGAAAACCCTTGTGCCGTTATAAAACTGTCTTATAAGCTCCAGAACCATTTCCGCAATTTCTTCGTTTGCAGAATATGTACCTTTGATAGCATCTCTGCTTGTCTTGTTACCTGCTTCCTGAAGTGCAGCTATAGCCGCACCTGATGTAACTCCGCTTGCAGTGCTGCCGTTTGCAAAATCTCTGTTGCTTCCCGTTTCCTTAAGTTCATCAATCTTACGGTCAAGCGTTGCTATAACAACATCGCTCATCGGTGATGTTGTCAGCTCAAGAACATTGTTTGAATTGAACGTTCCTTCTTCGGCATGAACTATCGGAAGAGTCCAGTCAGCGAACTCTTTCATATTCAGCTTCATGTTGTTACTTACTATCCAGCGCTTTGTTGCGCTCTGCTTTGCATTTATAAGAATAGAATTGTTCAGAATATCAATCTGCTCCTGTGCTTCCTTGAGAATATCGATATATCCGAAGCCTACGGGTGTATCTTTAAGCGGAAAAAGAACGTCAAAAACATAAGGATATTTACCGTGGTTATAAAGTCCCATTGACGCCATTGAATTTTCAACTATATTTCCGTTGCCGTCTGAACGCACCTGAGTCTGATTCTCCGTTGCAAAAAGAACAATATCCTTGCAGAATTTAACGTAGTGCAGAATCTGCTTACCGTTTATTGTCTTTTTGTAATACCACTCATAAACGCAGGTGCTTTTTGATGAGTCAATTTTATCCTCGGTATCAACCGTTTTGGTTTCACCGTCAGAGCTTCCTCCGAGCTTACCCTCAAGCTCAGGATACATCATTTCAAGAATGTCGTTGTCTTCTCTTGAAACAACGAAGAAATGCGGACTGTCCTGAATGTTCTGAATACCGGGTTTCCAGAACAGATTCATTATGTTCGCAGTTTTGATTGTTATATCGCCCAGACCGTTAAGCTTTGAAGAATCCCAGAAAACGCCGTAAACAGCCGTTCCCGAATTTCCTTTGTCCCAACAGTTATCTGAATAAGTTTTCTGAAATCTGTTCTGTTCATAGATAACAGGGACAATCCCCGAAAGTGTCTGCGCTGTTTCAATATCGTCTCTCGTTCTCGGAAGAACGGTAACTTCAGGAAAGTTATCCATGAAATCAGCATGTTTATTGTTGAGTGCATTAAACATCCATGATGATCGGAATGTCTTTGTAACGCCTTGCTGAGTTGGATCGCACGTAATATTCTTCTTATACCAATCATCATTGATTCGCATTCTTTCATCAAGGTTCTGCTTTCCGTTTTTGTATTCCTTGAATATCTGCAATGCTTTCCTGATTTCTTCTTCGCCTATTTTCGGTTTCTGCTCCGAAGCAATCTTGTTCAGCTTCTGAATCTCTTCTTCTCTGCGGATAGCCTCTTCCTGTTCCATAGCAGCATTAATCATCTGCATTCTTTCAAGAGCCTTGCTTTTAACAGGCTGATTTGCTTTCATCATCGCCGCATCAAGCTGAGCAATTCTGTTCTGATTGTTGTCTCCCATATTTAATCCTCCGTTAATATGTCATGTATTTTGTTCGGTTCGTTTCCTTGAACATGTCAAGCGGGTCATTTGTCGGTCTCTTATTCATCGGTTTCTGTTCAACAGGTGTAATCGGTCTGCTCATGCAGAAATATCTGAAGCTGTCGCAGAAATGGTCCTCAAGCTCCGTGTTAAGGTCTTCTGCCTTGGTTTCCGAATACATCATCAGCGGAAGAGTTCTGATTGCATCCTTGCAGGTATTGAAGAAATAAACCATCGGATAACCGTTCTTATCAAACTGTAATCGGTAATGGCATTGCATCCAGCCGTTGATTCTGCTGTTGTCCGCAGGTTCAAAATATATCCGTTTTTTATCCGCAACGTCTGCAATGCTTTCGCCCTTCTGCGCATCCCATATCGAAGGGTCGGCAACGCCGTAAATATATTTCCCTCTGAGCCATCTGTGAGAGTCTTCCATTTCTCTGATTTCATCAAAAAGCTGATAAGGCTGAAGCTTCAGTCCTTCATTCGGTTGTCCGCTGCAGCCGTAATACTGCAGAATAAGATAAGCTCTGCCGTCATAGTCAACCGCCCACCAGTCACAACTGAAGGGTTTTGAATATCCCCAGTCAAAAGAACGGTATATCTTCCATCCGGGAGGAATTTCAAAAGGTTCAATAACGTGCGTGAACTTTCTGTCTTCATAGTGTTCGGGGTCATTCTTGAATTCTTCAAAGAACTGCCCTTCAAACACATCCCATTCGCCGTAGAGCCATGCTTTCAGTTTCTTCGGCGGCAACGCCTTAAGTGTTGCGATGTATTCAGGGTTCGTCTGCATCAGAACCTCGTTATCAAAAACAAGACTCTGAATAAAAGTAAAGTCTTCAGGTTTTTCATTCTCTTTGTAAACCCTGTCAATGAATATCCTCTTTATGTATGCATGGCCTTGTCCGCCCGGATTGCATGTGTAATAAATCCGTTTCGGAAATTCGTTAATGCCTCGGTTTGTGGCCGCAATCGAAGTGAGCTGATATTCGCTCAGATGCGTAGCCTCGTCGAAGAATATAATGTCCCATTCTGTACCCTGAAAGTTGTCAACATCCTTGTCATTCTGGCAGTAACGGAACGTTATCGTGCTGCCGTTCGGGAACGTCATACGTTTATTCTTTTCGTTGTATTTCGCTATGCCCTTGAGCATCAGGCGCATGACCTTGATATGGTTTTCTTCAAGTTCGGGATATGTTTTTCGGATTATAAGAACGCTTATGCCCGGATAATTAAGGCAGAGTAAAACTGCCTTTGTTCTTACAGACCAGCTTTTTCCGCCGCCTCTGGCACCGCCGAAGCCAACATATCTGCTGTCCGCTTTCAGAAACATCTCCTGCTTCGGATTCGGAGCTGATATTTTAAGCTCCATATTCTTTCAAAGCTCCTTCTAAAATAACTGTAAGTGTGGAATCCTTATTTTCATCATCAGATGCAAGAACTTCTCTGATGTCCTTAAGTGTTGCCGAAAGCTTTTTCAGATCGTCTGTTTTAACAATCGATTTAATCGCTTTAAGCTCCGTTTTTTCAGTAACCGTTTCCTTTTTCGGAACAGGCTTACCTTTTGCCGATGTATCCTGAACGAAATCAACCTTTTTCGTAACCTTTCTGTTGGTAACAAGATGTTCGTCAAGCTCCGTAATCGCCTTTTCAATCCATTCAAGAAGAATCTCCGCAAGCTCTTCCGTTTTGCTCATTTCTTTAACGATTTTTTCTGCTTTTTTTGCCGCCGCTTTTTCCTCGATTTTTCTTTCAACTTTTTTTCGGTGTTTTTTCCGTGCATTCGCCCAGCCTTCCGCACTTGCTTTTTTCGTCAGCGTACTCATGCTGCATCCGTATTTATCACAAAGCGCCGAATAAGTAATATTCTTAGTAACATATTCAGAGCGAATTGCTGACCAGTTATATCCGTCGGAGGAAAGCGGCTCTTTTTTCTTCGTTTTCGCCATTAATTTTGTACCCCCGTTTTTTACGTCTCTTTCGTAAGTCAATTCTAATCTGCACAGCTGCCTCAATGTCATACCCCCCAAGGCATAAAAAAAGCAGGGCAAGCCGAAGCCTGCCCCGCAGAAAGGAGAAAAAAGAAGCTGTCAGATTATTCTTCCCACGGCAATGCCGTATCGGGAATTTCAATATAATTATCATCGGGCGCATCTGTCCCGTTGTTTTCGGGCGCACTTGTCCCTTTATTTCCGCAGAAGCTTATGTTGTCTGCTATAAGCTCCATGGTTTTTCTGCTGTTGCCGTTCTTGTCTTTGTATGTTTCCGTCTGCAGATGCCCTTCAACAGCAATCATAGACCCTTTCCTGAAGTAACGGCAAATAAACTCGGCATTGTTTCGCCAAGCAACAACATCAATAAAATCTGCTTTTCTTTCACCGTCATTCAGATGCCGCCGTTCAACAGCAACAGTAAACGATGTGGTTTTAACTCCCGTTCGGGTAGTCCTGATTTCGGGGTCAGCCGTGAGACGCCCCGTTATAACTGCGGTATTTACCATTTCGGATTCCTTTCTTTTCAGGTATTTTTATCATTGTGTATTTCTGATACGGATAGCCGAAAGCATCAACATCCATTTCAATGCTGTCAGATGGAATATAATATCCTTTGAACGCAACGGGATTCTTTGTCCAGCTGTCCGCAGAAACAACAGTCTTGGTTATTTCGGGTTTTCTGAGGTTCTTGCTTGCATCCCATCTCTTTCCGCTTATAAGACCGTCTGCATATGTTTTGCTTGTTTCTTTAACGAAGTATGATGCAAGTTTTGAATAATCGCCTGTGTTGTCGAGTATGCGGAAATAAACGTGACCGTATTCCCACAGCTCGTCCAGAATCTGAGTATCGAATTTATTGACCAGAACATGATGGTGAATTCTTTTTCCCTCATATTCTGCAGTTTTTATGTATTTAAGCTCGATGCCATGCTCTTTGTAAATCTTACGAAGCTTGCGCATGTATTTTCGTATGCTTTCTTTTGCGCCTTCGGTATCGGGCAGATGCTCATCGTCATATGTCAGCACCATGTGTATATCTCCTGCGCCGAAATTGCTGTTGATTAACCAGCGCAGTTTTTCAACCGCAATCTCTTCGTTAACCTTTTTCATTTTTTCGGAAGTTACCGATGCCTTCGCATTTCTCGAATCGTTATCTTTTTTGCCGAAACGTGATGTGAAGTATTTTTTGACTTCAATCGTATTTCCTGCTTTGACTATTCTTTTGAGATACGGCATCCTTCTTCCCCCTCTGTGTCCGTAAGATAATAGCTATACCGAGCCGGCAAAGCACCCGACCGGATGCTTATTTGCGAGGCTTGATATTAACCTTTCAAAGTGCTGGTTGTTACTTTAAAATAATAATTAATTACAATAATAAATTCAGATTTCTATTCCGTATTTTCCTCTGATGTACTCTCTCTGTTCTTTCGGAAGGTTCATAAGTCTGGCCTTCGTTTTAATCTCCGCTTCAGCGCATTCCTGCTTGGTTTTATAAAACGGGCAGGCTTTACCCTGACACGCATCCGTTTTCATGACCTCGCAGAGAAATCCCCGCTTACCTTCCGTTCTTTTAAATGCGAAACAGTCACTCATGTTATTTCTTACCTTCTTTCATTTCGTTCAGAGCATCCAATGTCAGCAGCATTCTGGCACGGCACTTATGACCTTCTATCTTTTTGCAGTTGTTATCCATCCAGACGTTCATATCTTTTAACGTTCTGAATTCAACCGAATATCCGTTATGGCATACTATTCGTATACCCCTTATACTTCCGTAAAAGGGGCATTTGATTTTATAATCGCCGTACCGTACAGGCATTATTTCAACCTCCGAAAAATTCGTCTCTGCAATATTTTTCAAAATATTCACAGTTACAGCAGCATTTTCTGCACGTTCTCTTGCTGTAGGGTTTAAACCAGAGCTGAACCCTGAGCAAAAAGCCTTTAATCTTTTCAATCATTTATTATCTCTCCTTTTCTGAATCGGTTTCCTGTCAGTCTGCTGATATGTATTCCGTCATAGCGTTCACTCGCATGTTTTGCTGTTTTGTCGCTGTGCCAGAAGATTGCCTGCCTATCAATCGGAACGTTCGCCTGCGGACCCTTCAGCCTTTCAAGAGCTTCGCATATCATTTCGGCAGTTATAACTCCCGAATCAATCATTTCAGCTTCTCTCATCGCTGCATTCGCCTTTGCCATCTGATATATATGATTTGCATACGATATATCAAATTCGCTTTCGACGGGATAATACGGATTGATTTTCGGCTTGTCCATGAGCGAATAACGAAGTGCATCCATATAATGGTCTTCGTCATGTATTCTCTTAATCCGAACGGGTCCGAGTTTTGCTGCCTCTTCTGCGAGCTTCTTCATATATTGTGTTTTCCCGCATCCTCTGCCGCCGACAACCAAAATTCTCTGCGGTCTGTTGCTTTTCATCAGCTTGTTATTTATAAGCTCCCGAATCTTTTCGGAGCTGTATACCTTAAGCATCATGATAAATCACCGATAATCGTGCTTCCCGTAACCTCGGTATAAGTTTCCTGTGTCAGATATATATACTCATATGCAAGAGCTTTGCCTTCATCATAAACAACAACCTTGTTCTCGTCAGCAAATTTCACAAGGCTTAAACGGCTTCTGCATCTGATTATTTCACCCGACGAATCTCTGTATGTAACAGAAACATAATATGTTCTGTTGATTTTTGTTGTAAACGTGCCACTCTGACTCTCAACCGTATACAGCATAGCAGTCTGAATCGGATATTCCGTAACGGTATCCCCGGCGCAACCGGTAAAGAATGATAAGAATAAAATTATCGATAAAATAACAGCCAATATCTTTTTCATGTTATTAAGCTCCTTAATAATTACTTCTCGGACAGCCGCTGCCCTCACAAGCTTGCCTGAGTTCCGCATTTTCTTCCTGCAGCTCCTCAATTTCAGCTTCAAGCGCAATTATCTGTTTCTTAAGCTTTAATTCCTTGGCAGGCGAAGAAGAAAGATTAATCTGAAAATTCATCATATCTGAAGTCTGCTCATAATTAACCGTAATTGCTATCGAATCAAGTATGCTTGATATAATTGCATTCCTTCTATGCATTATTTCTTCTTCAAACATACCGCAGAATTTGTTCATTATCGAAACAGAACTACCGTAAAGCTCCTGCTCAATCGTTTTCTTGAATGCTGAAAAAATCTCTGTGTCAGGTTTACTGTTCATTTCATACTCCTTGCATAATGTTTCTGTGCTTGTTTCTTTCTTGCTGCCCTGCATTCAGCGCAGAATTTCTGTTCTTTCCTCTCAAAGAACGTCTTTCCGCATCTGCTGCAGTATTGTGGTTGAATTCTTCTGAACTCCGTACATGAATCGCAGTCCGTTCCGCCTGCGGTACAGCCTTTTATATCATCCCAGTTCATGCAGGAATGTCTCTGCCAGAAGCCGTCATAACCCAGCTCGTTCATCCTGTACCGAAGAACCGTAACAAGCGATGTCAAATCCTTCTTTATTCCTTGTCTGAAACCCGAATGCTTTCTGACAGATTTTATTCTCGGTTCGGGAATACCGCATCCCCATTTGCCGTTTCCGAGAATCGCTCTGACCTTGTCCAGATTCTCCGTGAAGTAAACATAGCTGACCTTTCCTCGGCACGCCTTTTCTGATTTACCGAGCATCTGTGAAATCTCATAATAACTCATGCCTTTTCGGATACATTCTGCAAGAAGAGATATGTCATTCTCTGTCCATACAGATGTTTCGGCATGCGGGTCTGCTCTGAGAGGTCTTTCTTTGACTCCGAGGTCAACGCATCGGCGGGCAACAGCGCCCTCTCCCCGTGAAAGCTTTTTTGCAATTTCGGCATAAGTGTATTTATATTCCTTCAGAAGTTTCATCAGTTTTGCATCTTCATCCGGAGTCCATTTCGATTTCTTTATTGCCTTGTTTTTTCTTATATCTGCTCTGCGCTGTTCATCAACCCATTCAGGTTCCGTTCCGAGTGCATTCTTTTCCAGTCTTGAAAAGTCAAGAAAAACTCTGTGTCTTTCTGCCCACTTCCAGAATTCATCGATATAAACAATTTTGAAAGAGCAGTTATTGACCCTCTTGGTGTGAACGGGTATATTTCTTTGAGTTATCCAGCTTTTGATTTTGTTGTAGCTGAACGGTCCGCCGATAAACGTCTGGTGAAGCTGATTAAGCGTAATATATGTTCCGTTTTCCAGCGCAGGTCCGAGCTTTAGTCTTCGTGCCTTGTTAATGATGCCGCCAATGGGTCTGTTCATATTCTTTGCAATTGTCGGAACAGAAACAGTTCCCCATGCTTCCTGAAGATATTCTGTTTCAGCCTTTGACCAGTCGGGTCCCGAACCCATTTCAACACCTTCTTTATATAATCAACCCTGCAATCCCGGAGGTAAAATCTTATGAACAGAACATTTTTTTGTTTTCGGATGTGTATTAAATTGTGTAAGATTGCAGGGTTAATTGGTTATTTTAATGGTTAACTTCGTTAAAAACATCGATTTTAACCAATCTGTTTTAATAACAATTAATTTTCAGAATCTTTCATAAAACTGTTATAAACAATCTTTTTTACCGATTCGGACAGATGATTGACCTTGTGACCCTTGCAGCCTGTTTCATAATCGAAATTATTACAGCCGCCAAGGGGTAAAACCTTATGACCGAGCTTCAGATGTTCATTAAAGAAATTTTTAACCTCTTCAAGAGTTTCAAGAGTTTTACCGTCAACCGTTATGCAGTTAACCCATTCTTGCGGTCTTGCGGATGCATTCTGAATATCAAGTGAACAGTGCATTAACATTCAGCAACACCTTCTTTCAGTGCATTCTCCGCTTCTCTCAGCAAAGTAAAAAACTTATTTCTGTATTCAGAGACTTTGAAACTCACAACACTTGTATTGATAAACCATTCAGGCTTATCTTCTGTTGAACCTATTGCCCTGATTTTCAAAGGCATGATATCTGTATATTTCTTTGTTGATAAACTTCCTCTGTCCTTCCATGGAACATAAATCGTATCTCCTACCTTGAACGGTAAAGCAACACAGGGTGTCCCCATAAAGAATTTACAGGGAATATTGTTTTTGATTGTTATAAGCTTTTTCTCATCTTCGCCCTTAATTTTTGCTTTTTCGTATGTATTGTATCTGCACAAGTCATAATGAATGCAGTCTTTACACGTCGGCATTGTCAGCACCTCACTTTCTTGCATTCGCAGTTTTCAAGCGGACAGTCCTTGCAGTACAGCATCTGTCCGCAACATTGATAGTAATAAAAGTTTACAATGCAATATGGATTATAAGTTTTCGGCATTGCTATCAATCCTTTCGGAAAATATCCTCAACAGCTGTGTATATCAGTAAGACCATTGCGACAATAACCAATATAATAACCGACGTACCCGTAACAATTGCTCCTATAGTCAGTATCCACATAAGAACTGTATCAAACACTTCAGGCATAATACCGTCTCCTTTTCGCAACTTCAGGATGTTCAACAGCCTTATACCCTATACTGTCACAGAAGAACGTACCGAGATTATCTGCATAAACAATATCCGATACGCTCATGCTCCTGCCCGTATATCCTTCAGGATGATGTCTGTTGAAGATGCTGTAAATATCATCGAGCCTCTTTGCGTCAACTTCACCTTCAAAAACAAGCTCATAACTGTCATAATCGATGCCACCGTGACTCATAACCCAATCACTGTTCATGAACATATGGTTGTTTTTATCCTTCTCTTCCTGAATCTGATAAAGTTCTATCTTCATTCTGTATCACCCACCATTTCAGTTACAAGATCATCAATTCTTTCTTTTATAGTTCCTCCGTCATATTCATAAAAAATTAAAAATCTGTGTTTCGATTCTTCCGCAAACTCTTTGATTGCTTCGGCTTTGATTTGTGATTCAGTCTTGAATTCAGGACAAGGACCATTAACACAATATTCTGTTGTTTCATCATCAGAAAGATGAATGCACTTATTAATCAAGGCATCATTTAATCTCTCAATCTCCTTGTTCTTCTCCGCCAGAGCCTTCTGAAGAGTTTCCTGTCCTGCAATCAGAGCTTCCTTGTCCGCCTTCAGATTTCTGATAATAACATCAGCATCGCCTGCAACAACATCAAAGCATTCATTCAGCCACTTGAAAACAGTTGATAAATAGCAAGAACCGAATCCGATGTAGAATTGTTCTTTCTCAACATCGTAATATTCGATACTGTAATAAGGCTGTTCAGCGCTGCCGCCGACAATTATATGCGGATTAATAGCCTTGATTTTTGTCGGTTCATTAACATCTTCGCTTGTAAAAGTTAAACTCATTTTATAAATCCTCCAGTTTTGCCCTGATTACCGTCGCAAGTTCACTCAAAAGCTGTAACTCATCATCGGAAAAAGGCACAAGACAATCCTTATCAAACTTATGAGCAATAGCCACAAAATCCTCTGCCCATTCCTTGTCGAGCTTCAGATGTACGGTATCGGTAATCCTCTTATTATCGATATCAATACTGGTTTCAATTGCTTCCAAAGCTCCCATAACACCTTCACAAACAAGAGTATCGCAGGAAGAAACAAGGCCTTCGATGTAACCGATGTTTCTCTGAATAATTGAATAATCTTTAGCTGTCATCACGCGCTCTCCTTCATTTTATTGTCAACAAAACCGTCATACACATTCCCGTGATGGCCTTCGAATATGGAGATAACCTCAAGAGAATCACGGAAAAGCTTTTCAAAATCCGCATCGGGAGAAACAGCCTTCATCAGCTCCGCAAGCTTTCCTGATGCAGCCTTAATTCCGTTCTGATATGCCGTATATGCTTCAAGGTTCAGAAGTCGACCATTGCGCATATCATTGAAACGTTTGAATGCTTCAGCCTTCTGCGCCGTTGCATCGTTCTTCGTGATAATTCCCTGCTTATAAGCAGAAACAATCCCGAAGAGTTCGAAGTAAGCAGCTCTGTCCTCTGGCGGTGAATGTTTCGGCAAGGCTTGTCCCGCCGATGCAAGCTTATAAATCTGTTTGAATTCAAGCATATTTTTTCTCCCTTCATATCTCTCTGTTCCGCACACAGCCTGCGCACATATCTTGTTTTCGTTGCAAAATGAAAATCAAAATTGACTGTGTGCAGAACACAGAGGGCGGAGTCTCCGCCCCGATTTTTTATCTGCTTGCCGTTGCCGATTCGCTGTCAGTTTTTTGGCGTTCAACAACAATTCCGTCTTTTGAATTAATGTAAATCTTCGCAGAACCGATGCCCGGTATGTTCATATTAATTCCACGGATTTTATTTTCCGCAATCAAATCAACCGCCGTTTTCATAAGTTCGATAATCTTCTCATCATCAACCTTGCTCCAGCGCTCATCAGGTTCAACAAACAGTTCATATATATTCTGCTTTGCTTCTTCTTTTTGCGATTCTCTCGCACGGTATGCACAAGCACTCGGACACCTGCATTCGTTCAAAGCTCTTTCGTTTGCAATCTCTTCGTCGATTTCCTCAAATGCTACAACAAAAGCCTGTCCGCAATATTTGCAAATACCTAACGTCTGCTTCGTGTTAACCTCTGCCATTGTTTAACCCTCAACCGTCAGCTCCGTCGGGTGTGCATGTTTCTACGCAGTCACCGCCGCAGAAGTTGTCGCATCTGCCGTCACAATCATCACCGCAGGGACAAGTTGTCTGAGGAAGAGGACCTTCCGAATCTGATGCGCCGTTTTCAATCGCTTCGCATTCCTTCTTGAGTTTCTCATCGTCTCTGCCTTCAAGCTCGCCGATTCTCTTGCACATGATTTCTCTCTGCTCATCCTGAAATTTGATGTAATCCATCATCTTTTCTTCGTGAACCTTTCTGTTAACCAGAGCTTCGCCGCAAGCTTCAATAACTGCAAGCAGCACATTGTTTGACATGTTTTCCATTGTTTCTGTCTCCTTTATTTGATATTCTGAAGTCCCTTCTGAACATAATCTGAAGGAACATTCTGCCAACCTTTGATAATTCTTACCTTGCAGATATAATCCGCTTCAAGCTCCTGCGAGATCGTCGGTTTTTCATCGTTGAGCCAACTCATAAACCTTTCTGAGTTGCGGAGTTTTTCTGCAATTGAAAAGCAGATTTTGTGATAAAATCGTAAAATTGAACGTTTAAAACGCATAATCGTGCGTTTCGCTTTCAAAAAAAGCACACTTTCTGCACGGATAACGTGTTTTTCAAAAATAAATCCGATAATAAGAATAGCCATAAGAAAAAGCTCTGCGCCGATAACAAGATAATCAGCAAACTGCATGACGTTTCTCCCTTCTCTGATAAACAAGCTCTGAATGAAGAGCATCGTTTTTGAATTGTTCAAGGTCATAGCTGGCATTCTGTCCGCCGATATCTTCGATATTGCTCAGATCATCTTCCCAGCGCTGACCGTTAAGCCATGTTGAAGCATGAGGAATAAGTTTGGTTGTTTTCCATTGCTCGGTTTTCTTGTGTTCTTTAACCGCATCGATAAGAACATCGAGCATCTTT
>JAEIGA010003064.1_pt1 | contig 26321 bp, 32 predicted proteins | sample 9270691 | NCBI WGS metagenome assembly JAEIGA01 (sample SAMN17057246, study PRJNA624740) | gut metagenome | biome: biome; isolation source: fecal sample | host: Bos grunniens | place: China: Xizang | collected 2019 | reverse complement strand
CTTTATGGATGAATTATTTGATTTTGACCAAGAATTCGCAGATAGAGTAAATGATTCTATAAAAGATATGTTTGATAACGAAGAACCTGTAGTAGAAAATCCTATACCATTAATAGACTACATTCTTAAAGATTTTTATGATAACTATTTAGTTCCTAAATTCGGTTTAATAAACCCTGACTGGCTACAAATAGATAGAAAAACTATAAAGACATATCCTGAACTGCTATCTGAAGATGAATGTTTCCAATTAAATCCTGATTTCGGTAAAGGTGAATTGAAATTAAGAATAAATCCTGATGATGAATAAATTTGTATTGTTTTCTGGGGCATCCTTCCTCAGAAAACAATACTTTAAATATATAATATTACTTTGAAAGGAGTGTAAAAAATATGAGTACACAATATCCATCTGATGAAATGATTCAGAGATTTGCCATTTCAGCATTATCTAAAGAAAGAAAAGATGAAGCTGTAAATGAGGAAATATTAGTAGGTAAATATACTGGTGAATTTTTCATCAAATCAAAAGAAGGTGTTGTTCTTTCTACAGATATAATGAATAGATATAATGCTTCCTGTGAAACAGCTATAAGAATAGCTAAGTCTTTAGGAATGGCTGGTGAATTATATCATTTAGAATTTGATAATATACCAATGCCATGTAATATTGAATATGAAACTAACATAATATCAACAGAGCCTATCAGAATCGAAAACTGTAAATCACTATTATTTAATTTTGATTTTGATGAATTTGATATAGTTGGTTCAGAAATAAGACAAGTAAGCACTGAAGCTAACGTTAGATTGGTTGTTGAAGTTATAGCACCAAATGGATTTGTAACAGAAACACTTATTGAAAAATCTATACAGGCTATAAATTTTTCAGTATTGAAATTTGAAGGTCAAGGTATAAACATAAAAAGTATCGAGATAATTAAAGATAATAATGTATTTAATAATAACGCTATAGATAGAACTATAATATTACACAACATGTTCGTATCTGTAAACACATTATAGGAGGTGGAATAGATGGCTGTTAAATTTAATTTAGTTGAAAAATTAGTAAGAAGGGACATGATTAGCCAAGAACAATTGGTGACAAGTACTATATTTGGTACTATATTCCCTGATTTTTATGACGAAACTAAAATTTATAATAAAGGAGATTTAATACTAAGTATCGATGAAAACGGTAATTATGTTATATTAGTTTGCTTAAAAGATAATGTAACAGGACCTTTTGATCCTAAATACTGGGCAAAAGTATCGTTTGCTGATTTATTTAAAGATGGTAGTATATTAGCACAAAACAACGCTTATATAAGATCAATCCAAGAAGGTATGGCTGATGATACTGCTACACTAGTATTCCATTTAGCTGGTTTATTGGATAACGCTATGGAATTCAATCAAATATTTAGAGAGAATTTTAAAAATGATGATAACTTAAATTTAATTACAGGTGTATATAATATGGGTTCAATTGAAACGGTTGATGGTGTTCTAGAATTCCAATTCCATGAACCTAAAGCTATGGAACTTGCACCTAAAAAATATAAACTAAAACATTATATTGAATTAATGGGAGTGGTTGGAATAGAATGTCAAATAACATTTAACGGATTAGACGAAAATCCTTTCTGGTTCAATGCAAATGATGCTGTATTAGATGGTTCTTTCTTTGAAATACCTGAATTTGAAAAAGAAGATGATATACCTTATGCTTTAAATATAAGAATACGCTGTAACGGAGATCCTGAAACTTTTGTAAAAATTTCAGATTTAATGGTTGTATTCATATGATTACTAAAATAAAAGATAAAAATATTTTAAGAAAATATATATTAATGATTGCTTGTTTAATATTATTTGCTGCTGGAGGATATAGATCTTTTACATTATATAAAACTTATAAAACTTATAATCAAGAGATTCAAACTATACAAGAAAATGCAGATCAGAATATACATACTATATTAAAAGCGATATTAGTTGAAGGATTTGAAGTAACTGAAAAGAATACTAAAAATGATGCAACTACACTCCATCGTATTTTAATAGAAACCATGACGATGGATGAGATTTATGATAATATAGTAAAGATGAACCTAGGAGATAAAATGATCGGTATATTGGACGATGTATTTGATCTTTCTAATAAATCAGATCATATAATAGTTACAGTCGGTACCAAAGAATATGTATTTTATAGTAAATCAAATATTGATTTAGATAAATATAAATACCTTGAAACTAATGGTAAAAAATACATCACTTGGGAAGAATACTATGAGCAAATAGATGATACAGGGGTACTTCATCAAGCATACGAAGATCTTGCATTAAACAGAAATAAATATGTTATAATAAGAACCGATGGGTACTATCCAGATGGTAGATATTATACTATTGAAGATATAATTGATGAATATCATTGTAATGGTGAGAAAAATCTTGATAAATATATGATTGTAACTATGGGAGTTATAACTGATAATGGTGATATATTCGGAGAGCCTGATAATGAATATTTAAACAAAAACGAGAACGTTAATAAAATTTATATATTTAAAGCTGTTTCAGTGGGAACATTCTTATCAAATTATACAGATTTATTAGAACAATTTGATCAATCAGTTACAACTAGAATAATTCAATATAGAAATGCTACGGAATTTAGTAATGCTTTAGTTAATATATTTTTAATAACAATGTCTATTATTACAATAATGATAGTGATTAAAAGTTTAGATGATGAATGTAACGAAATATTGTTAGAAATGAATAAAACAGAAGATACAAACGATGATACAAAAGTCTAAAACATAAGGGATGATAAAATGCAAGGAATGAATATTGAACTATTTCTATCAATAGTTATACCATTATCTTTATATTTTATAATCACTTTATCAGGTGCTTTTGTAAAAGATATGTATAATTCTATAAGGGGTATAGATAATACCTTTAGGTTATATAGAATGCTAACTGGTTCTTTGGTTAGTGCATTTTTAATGGTTGGACTTGAAAACTGGTTATTGAGTCATATAGGTCTTAAAGAAATAGTAGTCCTCGCATTTTTTATTGGTATAATTAGTTTTGAACTATTTGAAAAACTATCAAGAATAGATTCTATTATAAAATACTACAAAATTTACCAAGATATTAAAAATGGGAGAGATGTTAAATTACCAGATGATAAACCACCGCCAAATTTATCAGAAAGTAATAAAAAAGATGAAGATAAGAAGTAGATATGCTATTAAGCATATCTACTTTTTGTATGAACCGTAAAACGTGGGATTTCAATACCATATTATAAACGTGAAATACAATAAAAATATATTAATTTGGAGGTAATATTATGAAATACTTTGAAATAGGAATAGGAAATACTTGGTTAGTTAGAACAGAAATAGAACTATCTGATGATTATGAATTTGAAGTAAAAGGTATGGTTGGTGGATTAAATTATATAAGTAGCTATTTCAGAATATGGATAGGAAAAAAAGTTTATATATTTGATACAAAAGAAGGATTTAAAATAAAAAATAAAAATAAAAGAAAATTTAAAATAATATTTGGTGTAAAGAGTGGATTATAGTTCACTCTTTCTATGTTCCTTAAAATAAATTCATGGAGGTAGTATTATGTATAATAAAATAATAAATTATGTTGAAGAAACATTGGTGGATTACGGATTTGGAAAAATAGAAGTTATAGAAGATGATGTACTGGCTTACAATTGCATGACCAATACTTTGCATATATGTTACAAAAAAGAAGATGATGAATTTGAGGAATTTATGGTTGAATATTTAAAAGAAGAATTCGATTTAGAAATTTCAAAAGATAAACTATATACATTTTATATATTACATGAATTAGGGCATAAAGAAACAATAGACAAAGTTGATGTTGATAGATATTATGATGAAGTTGAAAGAATAGATAAACATGATTATTTATCTTATAGAAAAATCTTTGCTGAATATTTAGCTGATAATTGGGCAGTTCAATTTATAAAAACTTTTGAAGGTATATTAAATTTATAGGAGGGTAATGATATGTTAAATAATATAATAAAAGGATTCGAAATGTATAAAGGATATTTTAAAAATTTAGTTTATGAAAACAACAGTATGTTCTTCACTGGATTTGATATAAATGAAGAGGGATATATATCAAGACAAAACATTAATTACGTATTAGGTAAACAAAAGTCTTCGTTATGTTGCTGTACTAAAGTAACATTTGAAAATGGTTATTCTGTTCCATTAATAATACATGATGGATTCTTTAGAATGTTATCTAATAATGCACAAAGATTTATAATACAACATGAATTAGGTCATTATAATTTACAACCAGAATTATTTGAATCTCAACAAAAAAGAAATATAGAATTAGAATATGAAGCAGATGAATATGCAATGAATATATTAGGAAAAGAATCATCAATAAAAGCAATGAATGAAATTAAAGAATTTATGCTAAACATAAATTTCGGTTTTAAAAATAAAGCGTTTAAAGAATTAGAATTAAGAATAGAAAATTTAATGAATAAATAAAAAAGAAAACCTTTAAAGGTTTTCTTTTTTTACATATAAAATTGTGCTAATATTTTTGGCATGCCTTTTTCCATTATATCCTCTAAAGACATATTACGAACTATACCCATAGAATTTATTGTAGCATCTCCAACGAATAAGAAATAAGGGAACATTTCTAAAGCAAATAAAGCAGTACCTCCATATAATCCTATATACCCTTCTAAATATCCTCTGGCAGTTAAACTGTTTAATCCTAAATTAAGTTGTGGATTTTTTAATGCTTCTAAGAATGTACCTAAATCTTTAAAAGCTTCATCTGGTATTAGATTGTCTATTTCTTGTAATAATATTGGGTTTCCTGTTTTACAAGCTTTTAGGGCGTTGTTAAATACAACGTCATCATTTTGTATACCCATTATATTTCTTAAATAGAATTTAGCTGCTAAGAATAATACTTTATTCTCTCTATTTCTATCTACATGTAAATTAAATTTTTTATTAATAGGTTTTATAAACATGTTAGCATATATAGCAGCACCTTGTTGTATAACTACGTTGTTAGTTCTATATCTATCATATTTTAGTAAAAAGTTTTTTGCTAAATATGCACTTTCCATTAAAGTGTATAATTTTCTATACTCCATATAAATAGTCCCGTCCGCTCTTAAATTACCATAATTATTTAAAAATATAACTGGTATTATTTTACCATCTCTTGCAGTCATTATAAATGGTATAGCTGTAGGTACTTTATTATCATCGTTTGTATATACTAATCGCATATTTTTAGCTTCGAATTCACTTATTACTCTTCCTTTTATTGCTGAGTTTACGTATTTATTTATCATCATCAATTGCTCAGCTATTTCTGTTCCAGTTATTTCTTTACAACTACTTAATGCTTCGCCTATCATTTTAGATATATCACTATTTAAATTATTATATACGAACGTATTTTGGATTTGTTTATAATTCATATAATATATCAACTCCTTCTTTTAATATTCAAGTAATACTTAAAAGATTGTTTTAGACGATAAAAGAAATAGATGATAGACAAATTCTATCATCTATGGTTTAAATCGTTCACTTGCAAGTGAACGTATCTTCCTTTCCGTATTTAAACAACTTATTTATGTTATCGTTCACCTTTTATGAGGTTCACTTGACTTATTCAAGCTTTGCTTTAATAAGTTGTTGTACTGTTGAAATTTAATTTACTATGTTTTGTTAAAATTTAATTTATGCGAACAATTATTATTAGGAAAACATATAGATAATTATCATATAAAGGAGTGGATAATATTATGAAAAGAAGTGCTGGTATATTATTACCTATTTTTAGTTTACCATCTAAACATGGTATCGGTTGTTTTTCTAGAGAGGCGATAAAATTTATAGATTTCTTGGTAGATGCTAAACAACAATATTGGCAAATACTACCGTTAGTTATCCCGGGAGCATGTGAATCACCATATCAATCAGTTTCAACATTTGCAGGTAATCCTTTATTCATTGATTTAGATCAATTGGTTACTTCACGACTATTAACTAAAGAAGAAGTAGACGTGTATGACTGGGATAATGTATCAAATAAAATCAACTACGAAAAAGTTAAACAGTATAAATCTGAATTATTATATAAAGCTTTCCAAAGAAGTGAACACTATATGAAACCATGGTTTATAAGTTTTTGTAATAGGAATGAATATTGGTTATATGATTATGCTTATTTCATGGAAAATAAAGAAGGTAAGCCATGTGACTATTATTTATTTGAACAATTCTTATTCGAAGAACAATGGCTTGCAATAAAATCATATGCGAATTATAAAGGAATACAAATAATAGGAGATTTACCTATTTACGTTTCACTTGATAGTGCGGATGTTTATTATGATCCAGAATTATTCCAATTAGAAGGTCGTTGTATTCCTAAAGCTGTTGCTGGATGTGCACCTGATTATTCGGCAGAAGATGGGCAAATATGGGGAAATCCATTATATGATTGGGACTATAATAAACGAACAAATTACACTTGGTGGAAGAAAAGAATGAAACATTGTCTATGGTTACATGATATTGTTAGAATAGATCACTTTAGAGGTTTTTATGACTATTTCTCAATACCATACGGTGACAACAATGCTAGAAATGGAGAATGGAAATTAGGTCCTGGAATGGATTTATTTAATGAATTAGAAAAAAGTTTAGGTGAAATGAATGTCATAGTCGAGGATTTAGGATTTTTATCACCTGGTGCATATAATTTCGTTCAAGAGTCAGGATATCCAGGAATGAAAATATTACACTTTGCGTTTAATGGAGGGAAAGATAATCCATATCTTCCAGAAAATATAAGTGAAAATTATGTAGTATATACAGGAACACATGATAATAACACAACACATGGTTGGTATGAATCTGCTAGTAATTGGGAAAAAGAACACTTAAGTCATTATATTCCTCATATAACTGATATAGGCTGGGATTTAGCAGAATTGGCAATGAGTACTAAAGCAAATATGTGTATAATACAATTACAAGATTATTTATCTTTAGGAGCAGATTGTAGAATTAATACTCCTGGAACATGTTTCGGTAACTGGCAATGGAAATTAAATGAACTTCCAACAAATGAAATATCAGGAAGAATAAGACAATTAACTGAAAAGTATAATAGAGTGTAATATTTAAGGAGGAAAATTTATATGGGAATTTATTCAGATCATTCAACTTATATAAATGATAAAAAGGTAGAAGTACCTTCAGTAACTACAATAATAAAAATACTTAATAAACCTTTTATTGCACAATGGGCAAATAGTTTAGGTTGGAAAAGACAATCATACAAAAAAGTATTAGAAGAATCAGCAGAACGTGGAACGTTTGTACATGAATTACTTCATGAATATTTATTTAATGAAGGCAAGTTATTTGATACAAGCAACCCAGAAATAGTTAACTTTATTTGTGAAAATATTCAAACATTTAAAAACTTTCAATCATATCATGATTTAAAACCTATATGGGGTGAAAAATCATTTTCGTCAGATAGATTTGGAGGAACTGTCGACTTATATTGTGAACTAGATAAAAAGAAAACGATATTAGATTTTAAAACATCAAAACAGTTTTATTCATCACACTTTATTCAATTAGGTGCATATATACAACTTTTAGAAGAAAAATCATATGAAGTAGAACAAGTTTGTATATTAAGAATACGAAATGGTGAATTTGATTTAAAAATAATAGATAGAAATGATATGGAAAGATATATAGATATATTCAATAAATTAACTGATTTATTTTATATGATATACGATTTAAATCAAGATTGGGGTGATTTATTGTAATGAAATATTCATTCTTAGCAGTAGGAGATATTCACTTTGGGTATTATAACCCAGAGTTGTTATATAAAGAATTTCAATTAATAATTGATTCGATTTATAAATATAAACCTGATTGTGTTTTGATAGCAGGAGATTATTATGATACAAAATTATCAATGGCAAGTGCACATTCAGTTTATTCTTTAAAAGCATTTTCAGACTTAATAAAAGTATGCGAAGAATTAAATATAAAAGTTAGACAAATTAAAGGGACTAATTCACATGATCCTGAAAATCAATTAAAAAACTTAGCACAGATAGCAAATCGTAGCCAATGTGACTATAAGTTATTTTTAACTGTTGATGAGGAGGAATTATTTCCTGGGTTTAAAATATTATATATACCAGAGGAGTATATTGATGATAAAGATACTTATTATTCTTTATATTTTAAAAACGTCTATCAAGGTATATGTGGTCATGGTATGTTTGAGGAGACGAATTTCTCTACGAAGAAAATTAAATCCATGCGAAAGTATCCCGTGTTCAATTCGAGAGACGTTGAAGGAATTTGTGAGGGACCTGTTGTCTTTGGACATATTCACACATCTCAAAAAATAAGAGATAGAATAATATATACAGGCAGTTTAGTTAGAAGTCGATTCGGAGAAGAAGAAGCAAAAGGAATTTATTTAATAGATTATGATACTGATACAAAAGAAACTGATTTTATGTTCATAGAGAATGAAATTACTTTAAAATATGATACGATAGAAATTAAAGAGAATCACCAAGTATTTTCATTGATGATAAATGAACAGATTGAATATTTTAAAAAATTAGTAAATGATTATAAAAGAGATAAACTTAGAATAAAAATATATTTACCTGAAGATTTAGTCAATTCACAAGCTATAATTGATAATCTAAATATATTATTCCATGGGAATAAAGATGTTCAGATAGCGATACATGATAATAGTAAAGCAAAATTAAATAACGAACTTAAAGAAAAGGTAAATTTATTGATGGATAAGTATGGATTTATATTTGATAAGTCTATAGGATACGATGTAAAGATACAAGAATATATAAAATTAAAAACAGGGAAAGAAATAAGTTTAGAGAGGATTCGCTCAATGATAAGTGGAAACTCGATTAAATAAGAAACCTTAGGTGAGATACCCAGTATCTACCTAAGGTTTTTTCTAATGTATAACATTATTATAACTAAAAATAGAAAAATATAAATCGACTAACAAAATTATATTAGATAGAAAATATGAATTTTTCAAATCGAAAGGAGATAATATAATATGGATAATGTAGTAATGACAGACAATGTTACTAATATAATACAAAATACATCTAAAAATAAGTTTTTAGATAAGTATAATAATAGCAAGAAAACAGACACTGAACAATTATTATCAGGATTACCTGAATTCGTAATAAAAGATTTAGTTTTATATTTCTTTTTTGATGAATATCCAAAAAGAACTAATTATGTTACGGGATTATTAGAAACTTTTGTTAATCAGTTAAATTTAAAACATATAAAAGATGTAAAAATATTCGATATGATTCAATGGTGTAAGACTGCCATACAGGCACGAAACAACGGAATAGAATGTGGATATGCGTTTTTAGATTATTGTGATACAGGAGTAGATAAAGAATTAGGATATTTAGATTTAGTAAAACATGTTAGAAACGAATTACCTGTAGAAGAATATTTATCAGGAATGAAAGATGAAGATATGTATAAATATTTATCAGAATCTGCATTTAACTACATGGTAACAAGAATATCAAAAAATAAATTCTTATTTGAACAATGTGAAGATTATGAAGCATTACAAGCAGTAATAGATGGATTAAGAGAGGGTAAAGATGTTGAAGATGAATATTTAGAATTAAAGAAAAAACTTGAAAGAAATAGACAAAAATATTGTAGAATGAATATGGGAGGTAAAATAACAAAAAGTGCATTAGAATCAGGATTTACAGCAAACTTAAATGAAGAAGAATGTAGGGAAGAAAACCAAAGAAACTTACAATTAGAACTTACAGGATCAAATAAATTTAAATTTGGTCATCGTTGGTTAAATCTTGTAACAGGTGGTGGATTAGAATCAAAACAACTTATGATATACGGAGCACCATCAGGAAATGGTAAAACTACAATGATGATAAGTTCAACTATAGATATGGCAATGTATAATCCAGATGTAAAATATGAACCAGGATATACACCTTGTATACTTTATATATCTGCAGAAACAGGATTAAAAGATATAAAAGGGAGATATATAAAAATGTTAACAGGTACAGATATATCTTGGGATGATGATGTTTTAGGTGAAAAGAAATATCTTTCAAATGAAGAGATAGAAAATGAATTAGTTGAAGCAAGTAGAATATTATCTAGACACACACCAATAAAGATAAGATTTATACATGTACCAAATAATTCATATTCAAAAGCAGAAATAATGAGAGATATAGAAATATTAAAAGAAACTGAAAAAATGCAAGTAGTTGCATTAGTAGCAGACTACTTAAAAGGATTTAAACCATTAGAAAATTCTGCAGAACAAAGAATAAGAATGGATAATATAACTGCAGATTTACGTTCAATAGCAATAGAATGTGACGTTGCAGTAATAACTGCATCTCAAGTAAAAACTGAACTTAGTGATAAAGTTTCTGAAGCAAGAGCAAAATTTGAACAACATGTAATACCTAGAGATTGTCCAGAGACTATATTCTCTGAGTCAAAAGGTGTTGTTGAATGTGCAGACTTTGCAATAGTATTTGCACAAACATCAAATAAATATGAAAAAAACGAAGTAACAAAATCAACAAAATATACTCACTTAGAAGCCTTAGTAATAAAAACAAGAGCAGGTCAACATAATGCGGCAAGAACATTTATACCATATATTGAAGGAAGTCAAATAGCATTCCAAAAAGATTATGGATTAAATGATGAAAACGGAAAACCAATATGGTTAACATCAGGTTATTTAGAATTTATAGGTGATAAGAGTGAGATAGAAGCAAATAAAGCGTTAAAGAAACAAGGTAAATCATTATTCTCAAAAGAAAATGTTAAAGTGAGTAAAGAATCGAACTTAGCAACAGAAGGTAATGTAATGGATTCATTACCAGAATTTAATAATAGTATGTTAAATAATATAGCAGTATAATTTTTTATTTTAAATATTCTAAAAACAAAAAAATGAATGATAATGTTAAGATTATTTATATTATATATAAATAGGAAGTAAAGAAGTTTTTTACTTTTTCGATTGATTGTAATAATCAATCGGTCTTAACATAATATATTGAGAGATAAATGAGTATATATTACTACTCATTTATCTCTCTTATTACATTCATTTCGTTATCTATATAACTTTCAGATTCAATTACTAATATTTCATTTATTAATGGTATAACAGATGCTCTAAAAACTTTTAATTCTTTAAAATCAAAATTTATAATCGAATAAATATAATTTACACGTAATAATAGGAAATATAAATCTTTCTCACCATATAAGTCTTCAGCTAATCTTTTTGGTTGATATCTATATTTCATATATTCTTTATCTGTTAATGTTACAGTAACTACATGTTCTAATAATAGTTCATAATATTTTTCATAAACATAACTCCAATTTACAACAAATTTATTTTCTGAACTATTAAGTAATATCTCTTTAAAACAAAGAGTTTCTGGCATGAATTTTTTATGTTTCCCTTCAACTATAACATCTTTAATAGTTGAATTGTTAGTTATTAATGACATTTAATCACCTTCTATAAAAAGTTAGTTAGGTATGCATCATTTATATTTTTTTCCATGAAACATACAATCATTTGAGCACCTTTCGGTAAATATGCTTCCACTATATGACCATCTATGAATGTATTGTTATCACCTTTACAATCCTTAGTAAAGCTACATGTACAGAAATCTGCACCACCACAAGGATGGAACGTACATCCACATTCTTCTTTTTTAACTACTGCTGATTTAGATAATTCTAATCCAGAGAAAGTTTTAACATATATCGCTTCCATTATTTTTACAGGTGTAGTACCCACTTTCGGTTTACATTCATCATCATTTACTAGAATTCCATCAGTAACGTTTAATTCACCATCTCTTGTGCTTATTGTTAATTTAGGTATTTTAACTTTTACTCTATCTGCAGGTAAATATGTTTTTTCTTCTACTATACAGTATTCAAAAAAGTTGACGTCTAAATCTCCCAAATTACTTGTATCCTCAAGTTTCATATTAATACCTCCTATAGTTTGATATTATAATATTGTATACATTTAAAGACAATAAATTATTGAGAGGAGGTAATTAATATGGGAATTGTATTAAACGATCAACAAGAAGAATGTGTATCAAATGCAGTTAAATGGTTTAAAGGAGCGTACTCAAAACAAACATACGAAATCAGTGGACCTGCAGGATCAGGTAAAACGACTATAGTGCGAACTATAATAGATAGATTAGGAATTAGAATGGAAGATGTATTATTTGTGGCATATGTAGGTAAAGCCGCCTTGCAATTAACACGAAGTGGTGTTAATGGTAGAACAATTCATAGCACGTTTTATAATATAGAATTCGTTCCAGTAAAAGGAGAAGACGGTAAAGTTATAATACGAAATGGTAGATTAGTTACAAGACCTGAATTTGTTAAGAAGGATAAAATTCCTTCAAATATAAAATTAATTGTCATAGATGAAGCACCTATGGTAAATGAATCATTTGGTGTAGATATAGAATCGTTTGATATACCTATAATATGTCTAGGAGATTTACAACAATTACCTCCCGTAATAGGAGGAAGTAAATATCTCATTAGACCTGATTATGTTTTGACTAAAATAATGCGACAAGCAGAAGGAAATCCTATTATATACTTAAGCCAAAAAGCATCTAGAGGTGAACGAATAGAATATGGTAAATACGGTGATAAGTGTTATGTTATTCCTAAATCGAGAATAACATCAAATATGATGTTGAATGCAGATATGATAATAACACCGACCAATTCTGCAAGAGCGATGTATAACAGGTATATTAGAGAAGAACTCAGACATATTGATTCGGAACTTCCTATAGTAGGAGAAAAATTAATATGTCGTAAAAATAATAGAAATAGAATAATAGGTGACGGAATTTATTTAGTAAACGGTATGTTGGGATATATCACTGATGTTGATAAATCAAGTTACAATGGTAAGTCGTTAGATATATCATTTGTACCTGATTTTACAGATGATGTACAATTTAATAATGTTAGAATTGATTATAAAACTTTAATGGATAGTATACAAACTGATAAAGAAAATTATAAGAAAGGATATTCAATGTTTGACATGTTTGAGTTTGGTGATGTCATTACAGTTCACTTATCTCAAGGTTCACAAGCCGAAAATGTTTTATATATCGAAGAACCGTTTGGAGGTGGAAGAGATTTATTAGCCAAACTCAATTATACTGCAATAACAAGAGCGAGGGAAGGATTGATATACGCATATTAAGGAGATGATGCAATGTTGCCTAAAAATCTAGAGAAACAGTTTCAACCAGCACTTAACGGTGCAAAAGCATCTAGGCAAATAACTTTTAATGAAACCGAAGAAGAAAAGATTGAACGAATCATGAAACAATTAGGTATTCAGAAACATGGTAAAGGCAAACGTAAAAAAAGAACTAAAAAGAAAGGTGGTAAATAATTATGACAAAATCAACAATAGAAGCAATAGCAAATGAAGCAGGAGGGTGGGATCATATCGTAGGATTAAGATGTGCAAATGGTACTAAAACTTATTTCGGTAGATATGCACTTAGCCCTGATGACTTTGTTACATTCGGTGATAACGAAATGATGGTATTACATCATAAAGATTCAATGGGTAACGAAGCAACTTCTTACCTAATAGTAGAAGAAATAGTTCAAGTATATACAATAGTGGATATAACTAAACCAATTATATTAAGAGATATATTAGACTAATAATTTATAATCCATCAACAATGGTCTAAAGTGTAAAACGTAAAATTTCGATACTATATTATAATAGTGAATATAGAATAAAGACAGTCATATTGAGTAATATATACTGAATAAGATTGAGGTATATTCTATGTTCCAAAATATAAAAATAAAAAATTTAGGAGGTAACATATATGAGCCAATTTAATAATAATAATAATAATAGAGTACAAGGATCAGGAAATCAAATAGCAGATGAATTAAGAGCATTAAAACTTGACAAACAACAATTAGATAAAAGGGATCGTCAGATCCGTTTTAGATGTGACCATAAGGATTCACATGGTAGACCTGCAACACAACAAGGTCAAGAAGAAGGTACTTTAGTATGTAGAATTTGTGGATGCAAGATATCAGCAAAAATGCAAAACAAAGTTGAAGTTGATAGAAAACTTAGAGAAGTAATCAACATAATAGAAGTAATAAAATTAGTAGCAAATCCAGAGTTAACTCCTAACTTAGCAAGAATAGAAGAAGGTGTTGATTCATTATTAGCATTATATGAAAAAGTAATATTAAAAGCAGGAGAAAATAGAAATAATAACAACAATAATAACAACAATAATAACAATAGAAGAGCAAGTTACAATCAAAGTAAGATGTAATATAAAATAAGGACTAGAAAATTTCTAGTCCTTATTTTTATTTGCCTAAAAATAAAAAAAAAATAAAAATAATGGAGGTAATGTATATGCCAAACTGGAATGTAAATAGTATGAAAATAGTTGGAGAACCAAAAGCAGTTGTTAAATTTATAAAAGAAAATTATTCAACTGAAAGAGATAGACATGGTAATCCTAGTTATCTATTAGATTATGAAAAATTATTACCAACACCACTAAAAGAAAATGGTAATATTATAGACGAATGGTATATTTGGAGAATTGAAAATTGGGGAACTAAATGGACTCCAGGTTTTGAACAAAATACTAGTTTGACTATAAAATATAAAGATGAAAATGTTGAAGATAAATTATTAACTGAGTATTGGAATTCTGATGAAGCAACATTTAATGAAAAATCTATAAATGAATTATTGGATAATGAATCTGAAATGAAAGAACTTGTATTAGAGTCATCTTATGATACAGCATGGGCACCACCATATGGAATATTCATGAAATGGGTTGAATTATATAAAGATGAATTGACTTCAATGTCAAATAAATACTATGAACCAGGATGTTGTTTTGCAGGTGAGTTTACATGGAATAAAGGTGATGAAAATATGACTGATGATTTTCATGAACTTTATGACGATGATGATGCATCGTACATTAAATATTTACTAGATGAAGAATGGGAACATGTTGAATGGTATATCGAAATGTGTTCTGATTTAGTAAAAGAAATGAATCCAGATTTATCAGAAGAAGAACTTAACAGGTTACTTCAATTAATAGAAGATACATTATCAAAAGAAAGTAATGATAATTGTGCAAAATTAATAGCCGATATACTTAATAAACATAGAGAATTTGAAAATAATAAAAATAATTAATTTATAAGGGGTGGAGTATATGAATAATAAATTAGTATTTATAAAAGAATATAAAGAGTTATGTAAAAAACATAATATGAATTTCAACAATGAGTTTGTAATAGAGGATTATAATGAAGAAAAATTAAATGAAATAATAAACAAGACATATGGTAAAGATATTTGGGAAGTGAAAGAGTTAAAGAAACAATTAGAAACAACTATAAGATATTTAGAGCAAGATTTAGATTTCATATTAGACAATGGTAAATTTGGATTAATAGATGGTGATATATACGATTTTGAAAAAGAAGAAGTGGTAAGAGAAGCATTTGAGGATGAGGTTAAATTACAAAATGGAATTAAGTTCTTATATTTAAGAATAAAAGAATTAAATAAATTAATATAATGTTAAAGATAAGGATTATATCCTTATCTTTTTTGTATGTTCCTGGTGTAATTCGTAGGATTTCGATGCCATATTATAACAGTGAAATACAATAAAAATATATTAATTTTGGAGGTATATTATGTATAATTTAGTATTAGATTTCGTAGAAAGTAAAATAGAAGGATTTGAAAGACCAGAAATAATATTTGATACAGAGTTTACTTATGGTGTTGAATCTAGAAATATATCAGTTCCAGAAAACTATGAACCTTCATTAGAACAACGTACATGGTGGAAAAGATTTATGATGAGATACTTAATGATGGAATATGATTTATTCTTATCAGAAGAAGATGATTATATATTCTCATTATTACACGAAATAGGACATTATATAACATTAGAAGGAATACCTACAGGTATAATATACGAAAATTATGACAATGCAATGATGAAAGTAAATAACAGTTTAAATGCATATGAATATGAAAAACAATATAGAGAAATAAATATAGAAAAAATGGCAGACTTATGGGCAGTACAATTTATAGAAGAATATCCAGAAGTATTAGAAATAGGATTAGTTAATCTTATATAAAAAATATTATAATATTGGAGGTAATTATTATGATCCTTATAGTGTTAGTATTAATAGCATTCTTAATTCCTTACGTAGTTGGTTTAATGGTATCAAAAGTTTGTGGACTTAATATAACAGGTTCTGGAATTAAAAGAACAATGTCGATATTGTTAATAGGATTTCTAATAACATGGTTGGTCGCATTCATAGGATACTGGGGAATATATATTGTAATATCATGTTTCCCATTAATAGCGATAGGATTATTAATGTTCCTATTTATCAAATATATGAAAAGATAAATAATATAAAATAAAAAATAAATTTGGGGGTAAGATTATGAGTATAGAATTTATGAGTTTAAATGAAGAATATAGAATGATGTATGAAGAGAATATAAATCAGATGTTAAAAGCAATAGCCGAAGATAATAGATTTGAAGATTCTATAAGAAACTTATGTAATACAGCACTTAATTGGTCATTAGAAAAGAAAGTTAATGTAATAAATATAGTTACACAATAATAAAATTTATATGATCCTTGGGGGTATGAGTATGTATATTATAATATTAATAATATTAGGTTTAATAGTATTAAACATATTTCCTAAGATATTAGGATTCATATTACAATTAGCAATAATATCAATAGGATTTAGTTTCCATCCATTATTAGGATTATTCCTATTAATAGCATATGCATGTGATTGGTTAGGATTAAATAAGAAAAAAGACGCTAAACCAAAAGAAGAACAAAATAGAACAAGAACAAACTTCTACGAAGAACAAAGAAAACAAGAAGAACATAAAAGACAACAAGAACAAAAACGTCAGCAAGAATATAAAAGACAACAAGAACAAAAACGTCAGCAAGAATATAAAAGACAACAAACATATCAACAAAAAACAACTAATGGATTCTTTACAGGATGCACAACAAAAGAACAACTTAAAAAAAGACATAGAGAATTATGTAAAAAATATCATCCAGATAAAGGTGGTAACCCAGAAACATTTAAGAAGATGCAAGCAGAATATGAAATGTTAAAAATGAAAATGTAATAAAAATATAAAAAAAATAATTTGGAGGTAATGATATGTTAAATAATATAAAAAGATTAGGATTATTAGTAGTTATAGGAAGTATGATAGTTGGATGTAGTGCAGAAGACATAGCAAATACAATAAGTGAAACAGCAGAAGAAGGTAGAATAGAAGCAAATGCAAGTGCAGATAATATTCCAGTAGAATCAGATGAAAACTTAGTGGAAGAAATGTGTGAACAATTAAAACCTATGGCAATAGCAGAAGCACAAACATATGAACCAGTAGAAGCATGGGAAAAAGAAACAATGGCAAATATTTATAAAGAAAGTGGATGGATAATAGACCTATTCGAATATCTAGTACAAAATTATCCAGAAGCAACTAAAGAACAAAGATTAGAAGCAGTTGAATATGCAAAAGAAGTATTCGTTGAAAACTTCCCTACAATGGAAGAAGAATAAGGATTTATCCTTATTCTTTTTTGTATGTTCCTAGTGTAAAAAGGTTATTTTTCAATTATATATTATAACAATGGAAACAATAATAAAAATATATATTTGGAGGTATGTTATATGAATAAAATAGATAATTTAAGAAATGATTATTTAGTATGGATTGATAAATTTGATGTGATCGCAGATAGATTAATTAACAACTTTTCTAAAGTTAGAGAAAGAAATGATTTATTCCTTATGATAGAAGATCGTCCATATCGTGATTTTATAATGGAACATTACGATGAAGCATGTGAATGGATGCCTAATCTTAAAAATCTTGACATGGATGCGTTAAGAGAAGAATATCGTGAATATATCGAAGATGAAACTATGTGGATGAATGAACGATTAAATATATATAAAGACCACATGGAATTAAATAAAGCATTCGATAAGTGGACTAAAGAGAATGATTTACAATGGAAAGAATTAGATATATTAAGAAGTGAAAGAGATATTAAAGTTGTTGAATGGAATGATTGGGCATCAAATCATTTCATAAATAAAGTAATGCGTGCGTCTATTGATATGACGGATAAAGATGAAGTTAACGAACTTATAGCAGATGCACGAGAAAGATTAAATAGTGTTGGTTACACACCTGAAAAAGATTATTATGAAGTACATGATTATCTTGAGTATTTATGGACAATAAATAATAACTTTAGATGTGATATTGACGATAATTGTATGTCATTATTATCTATTGACGTATTAGAAAATAGACAACTATATCTTCCTGATAGAGAATCATTTAGCATGTGTATATTAAAGATAATGGAAGAAGTTGATAATACATTTGAACATGTGGATTACTGGAACGAACATTACGGTGAAGAGTAAAATGAAATTTATATAAATAAAAAGAATAATAATCTATAGAGGGATTCCTCTATAGATTATTATTTTTGCATAAACAAATAAGTGTAAGTATAAATGAAGGAGGTATTTAATATGGCAAAAGTTAAAAGTAAATTTATAGAAGAAACTATGCATGTAGTTGAAAATGACTTAGATAAAATTAGGACATCGCCTTTAATGTATATATCAAGAGTTGGATCATTGGGAGCAATACATCTAGCGAAAGAATGTATAAATAACAACATAGACGAATGTTTAAATATAAATTCACCAGGTGAGAATATATATTTATATTTGAATGAAGATACTAATACATTTATGTCGGAAGATGATGGAAGAGGATTACCTTTTGATAAAATGTTAGATGCATGTACAAAGATGCAATCAAGTACAAAATTTAACAGAACATCAAATCAAAAGTCTGCAGGACAAAATGGTTGTGGACTTAAAGCAACTAATGCATTATCAGAATACTTTAAATTAGAAGTATATAAATTAGGAGAATATGCAGTAGTTGAGTTTAAAGATGGTGTTCAAGTTCAGGACGGTCAAGTTAGAAAATGTAAAGATAAAGATAAACATGGGACGATAGTAACATTTAAACCAAGTGAAAAATATATGGGTAAATGTCAAATGAAAGGTGATGATATATTATTCTGGTTAAATAATATCAAACACTTTTTAGATAAGAATATTACAATAGAACTAGAGATAGAAAAGAAAGGTAAAATATCAAGATATGAATTCAATAGAAGTAAAAATGGTATAGGTGATTTAATAATAGAAATGTCACCTAAAAACCATACTCAAGTATTTAATGGAGCAGGAACAATGCAAGTCAATGAAGATATAAGAATAGTAAAATCTGGTGGTAAAGTAGAGAATAAAACATTATCAAGAGATCTTGATTTAGAATTTGCATTTGCGTTGAATATTGATTTAAATGAAATGCAAACTAGATCATTCTGTAACTTTGTTCATACTATAGATGAAGGAGATCATACTAACGCAGTTGTTACAGCAATATGTGAATATTTGAGTAGGAAAACAAGAGATATATTAACAGAAAAAGAAAAAGAAAAATTTAATATATTATATAACGATATAACTAACTCATTAGTAGTTGCATTGACTGTTAGTACATCAATGGACCCTGGATATACTGGACAAACAAAGGAGAAGATAGAAAATAGTAAATTCATAAAACCTATAAAAGATATAGTAAAATTTGAATTAGATAAATACTTTGGGAATAATCCTAAAGATTTGAAATCATTTACAAATGTGATTAAAACAAATGCAAAAGCAAGATATGAATCTACTAAGGCAAAACAAGCAGTAGTAAAAAGAGAAGTATCTGCAATATCAGAACATTTGATTCCAAACTATTTCCCAGCAAATAGAAAAGGTAGAAAAGATTATAGAGAATTATTTATATTTGAGGGGTTATCAGTTAAATCAAATGGTACAAAAGCAAGAGATGCCGAATATCAAGCAATGTATACGATGAGAGGTGTTCCAGGAGAAGCATATACAATGAGTAGTAATGATGTATATACAAAGAACGAAACCTTTAAGAATTTAACTAGAGCAATAAATGCCGGAATAGGCGATTCGTTTGATGTTAGTAAATGTAGATTTGATAAAGTTATAATAACAAGTGATGCCGACGTTGATGGATATTTTATATTCTCATTACTTGGAGGATTCTTCTTAAAACATATGACGGATTTAATATATGATGGTAGACTGTATTTATCAGTTCCACCTTTATATAAAATTAAAGATAAAAAGACTCCATTTATAACAGATAAAGATCAGTATCAATCAGTATATTATAGAAACGTCGTTGATAAATATGAACTTCAAGAAGAAAAAGGTAAGTTCTTAAATAAAAAAGATATGATAGAATTCTTAAAGTTAAATAAATATTATTTAGAAGAATTACAAAGATGTTGTGATCATTACAGTGTTCATCCAACGTTAATAGAATATGTTATAAAATATAGAGAAGAAAAGAACTTTAAGAAGAATATGAATAAATTATTCCCTGAAATAAAAATTGAATTTGATAGAGATAATAAATCAAATATGATAATAGAAGGGGTATATGAGGGAGCGTATCAAATATTTACAATAGATAGATTATTTGAAAAGAAAACAGAAGGTCTAAAAGAAATAATGGATAAAAACGATTGTCATTATTATGTAGTAACAGAGAAATATAAAGACGGTGTTGAAAGTAGAGGTAAACTAAGTATAGGTGAATTCTTAAGAATGACAGAAAAGTTACAACCAGGTATAGAATTACGTTATAAAGGATTAGGGGAGTTAAGTGAAGATGATTTATGGTCAACTGTAATGGACCCAGGTAAGAGAACATTAATACAATTGACAGTTTCTGATATATTAGAAACTTGCAAACAGTATGATGTATTACATGGAAAAGGAAAACAAAATTCTGATGATAGAAGAAAAATGACAGAAGCATTTGAAATCCGTAAGGACTTATTAGATAACTAGAGGGATAGAAATATCCCTCAAATTATTAAATAGGAGGTATATGATGAGAAAAGAAGACTTTAATTATAATGAAAATATTTCCGTAATGGAATTAAAAGATAAAGCAACTGATGCGATAAGTATATTCGCACCAAATAAGAATGTGTATAGACATATTCCTTTTATGAATGACGGATTGATGCCATCTGAAAGAAGGGTTTTATATGCAATGTATAAAGATGTAAAAGCATATCCTTGGGGTAACTATAAAAAATTAGGTTTGGTTCTTGGAGCGACTATGGTATACCATCCACATGGTGAAACTAACTCATATAACACAGCAGTTAAACTAGCACAACCTTGGAGAAATGCATGTGTGTTTATAGACGGTTCTGGATCTTATGGTAATGAAATGGGTGATGAAGCCGCAGCGTTTCGTTATCTTGAGGCGAGATTAAGTCAATTTGCATATAAATGTTATTTTGAAGATTTCAGTGAAGATTTAGTTGATATGAAAGCAGGATATATAGAAGGAGTATTTGAGCCAGAATATTTACCAGCAAGATATCCAGTAGCATTAACTAAATCATGTAAAGCAATCGGTTACGGGATGTACTCACAATTTCCGAATTACAACTTTAAAGAAATATTGGAATTTACATTAAAGTTAATGGATGATCCTGATTACGATAAATTGATATATCCAGATATTCCGAATAATTGTGATATAATAGACGATGGACAATTTGATGAAATACGAAGAATGGGTAAAGGAAATTTTCGAATGAAATCCAGAGTTAATATTAACTACGAACAAAATAAAATAGAAATATTATCAGTCCCACAAGGAACTGATTTAGATGCAATAAGTAGAAAAATAGTAGATATGGGTAAATCAGGAGAATTGATAGGATTTGTAGATATTCATAATAAGAATGATAAAAGAAATACTAAAGGTAAGAAAAAGAAAAATGGTGAAGATGCAAAATTAAGTATAGAAGTATTATTTAAACCGGGAACTGATTTACAAAAGAATTTAGAATTAATGTATAAGAAAACTACAATGATAATGACTGCAAGTTATGATTTAACGTTAGTTGATGATTATAAATTAAGACATTATACCGTCAGAACATTATTATTAGATTGGTTGAGTTTTAGAAGAGATATTAAAAGAAGACAGATAAATAAACAAATAACGAAAAAGATGGAAAGAAAACATATATTAGAAACATTGTTATTTATAACAAATACAAAGAATGGTCAAACTACAATTAAGATAGCAACACAATCTAATGATGCAGTTGAATTCCAAAGTAAGTTAGTAAGTACATTTGGAATAAGTACATTACAAGCAAAAGCAATATCTAAGATGAGTATAACTGCATTCAACAAAGATTCACACAGAAAGTATCAAGAAGAATATGATAAGTTAATTAAAGATATAGATGAATTATTAATAATAACTAAATCATCTAAATTAATAGATAACATAATCAAAGAAGAACTTAAAGAAGGAATACAGTTATTCTCTAGACCTAGATCTAGCCAAATAATAGAATTTGGTGATAGTAAGTTTATTCCAGATTCAAATCATAAAATAGTTATAACTAGTAATAACAGAATAAAGAAACTTGATTCTAATACAACAGGTGTTGGATTCTTAGATGATGGTGATAAAGGAAAAGATTTATTTACAATAAATAATAGAAGTTCAATGTTAATATTTGACAAAAGAGGTAATATGAGTGAAATAGATATAAATGATTTATCTTCAACACCAATTGATTCAGGTGGAGTAGATTTAACTACAATGATAACCATAGCAGGTGGAGTAGTAACATCATTCCCTAAACCTGATGAAGAGATAGATGGTAAAGAAACATTCTTAGTATTGACAACTAAGAAAGGTTTAAGTAAGAAATTAGGATTTAAGAATATTAAGAAAATAAGAGGAACTGTATCAGCAATTAAATTAGCAGATGATGATGAATTGGTTTCTGTTGATGTATTGTATGGTAAGAAAGATATTGTAGTGTATACAAAAGAAGGTGGAGGAGTACGTGTTAGTACAGATGATATAAGAGAATGTGGTAGAGCAGCATATGGATTATCTGTAATAGACATGGTTGATGGTGATGAAGTGGTAGGAACTACAATAATAGATAAACGACATAAGTATTTGTTAATCGTAACAAATAAAGGTAAAATGAAGAAATGTACATTAAGTACTTTTAAGACAATGAAAAGAAAGAGTCAAACGTTACAATTAAGTAGACTAGAAAAGAATGAAGTAATAGTTGGAGTAAGATCAGTTAAAGATTCTGATAAGTTTATGGTGTATACAAATCATGTAGAAGAAGAATTTAAAGTAAAAGATATCCCTGAGTTAACTAGACAACATCCATGTAAGAAGTTAATGGGTGTTAAAGGTGGGGATAAAGTAATAGACGTTGTTATAGGATAGATACCATATGGTATCTATTCTTTTTTATTGTCGAAACAATTTTTTAATAGACGAGGTGATAAAATTGAAAGGATATAATGGTTATGAACATATTGAATATATATTAGAATCATCCGATAGTAAAATTTTAAAAATTTTAAAAGATGTTAAACTTAAAAAAGAATTAAGAACGATGAGATATGAATTTATAATATATCTGAGAGCAAATAGAAAAGATTTTGATCCTGAAGAAATAAAAAATGCGAAAACTGAAGAAGATAAAGAACGAATTATTAAAAAATATGAAAAAGATTTCAAAAAGTGGCAAAAGCAAAGGAAATATAATTTACTTTCTGGTAAAGTAATTACTGGATATTTGACTGCTGCTGCTACTTTAAATGTGTCTGTGCCCACATGGATCTTTGTAGCCGTTCTTTTTGGAATTAATTACGCATGTAACAAAGAAATTGGAAAGGAATGATAGTAAAATGAATGGATATAATAGTAGGGAAAGAATACAATATATAATAGAAACATCTAATAGTCCTATATTAGAAGCATTTAATATGGAGAAAAAAGAAAAAGAAATACAAATGGAGAGAAAAGGGTTTATAAATTATTTAAAATATAAATATCCAGGATTCGATCCAAATGAAATAACTGGTGCAAAAACTGTAGCAGAAAGAAAAGCAGTTGTAAAAAAATATAAAAAAGATTACGAATTTTGGGTTAAAGACAATAAGAAAGCGAAGTTAGTTTTATCAGCTGAAATAATAGGTATGATAGCAGCATTGACAGGGTTTAATGGCATATCCAATATATTATATATAGTATGTTTTGGGGTTGCTGTTGATGCACTTAGAAAAGGGTTAAAAGAAAAACAAATAGATCGTAGAAATGAATAGATGTGAGGTGAGATTAATGCAAGGATATAATAGCAGTGAACATATACGCTATATAATAGAAACATATGATAGTCCTATATTAGAAGCAATGAAAAAACCTGATAGAAAGGCTATGTTACAAAATGACTTCGTTAGATTTCTTAAGGATAGATACCCTGATTTTGATAAAAAAGAGATAACAAACGCAAGAACTAAAGAGGAATTTGAAAAAGTTGCAAATAAGTATATGGATGACTTCAATGATTGGAGAAAAAGTAAAAATAAACAACTTATCAATATGGCAATTGATTGGGGACTACTTATAGCAGGATTTAGTGGAGTTTTACCTCAAAAATTAACTAAAGCTTGTTTTACTATTTTAATGGCTAAAAATGCAGCATATTGGATTAAAGAACTGAAAAAGGGATTTTAAGGAGGTTTAATACATGGCTAAAGCGACGGTTATATATGATAGATTTTATAATAGAATTGACGCTGCAATGAAATCTACTAGTAAAGTAACACAATTGAAACAATTTTACGGTGAAGTTATAAGTAGAAATAATGAAGCATTGTCTTCTATTATACCAGACAAAGCAATTTACATGGACCCGAAGATAGAAAAGAAATTTTATGATGCTTTAGATATTGATCCAAAAGAAATACTTCAGGCAGTTAAAGACTCTCCTGATATAGAGAATCATTGGCATACAATAAAAAATCCGATGTATATATCATTGACGTTACTAATGATATATTTTTACAATGTTAAGAAAGTTGAATTGGCTCAACAATCAATTTTTATATGTTCGCTTTATATGTATAGAAATATACGTTCCAAATATTTTAGAAGAACAAGTGAAGCAACAGTCAATGTAATGAACTATACAATATCACGATTAACATATAAAAATGACATTAAAAAATATGGGTCAATAATGAATACATTGAGTAAGAAAAGTATGAACTTCTATGATAACTGGGTTGAAACTCATAAATCAGAACTTACTGGAAAAATACTGGACGATACTATACTTAGAATGATAAACGACAATCATAGAAGATATGTTACATTACTTAATAACTTCTATGCCGAATTTAAAAAGGATAGTACTGAAGGTAACTACTTAAACGTAAATGTTGATATAGATGACGGTGATACTTATATTCAATCAGATAACGTTTCATTTATGGTTGAAAAGAATACACAAGCTGTAATGAGTAAATTTATATTAACATCTTATCCAAATCCAGATATACTTAAACATACATGTCAAATAGAACCAGGTTGTTCTATAAATAATCTTAGAAATATGGTTATGTATTTATATGATGGTCATGATAAAGCTGTTGAAAGAATGACTAGGTTAATACTTCAAATATTCTTATTTGATTATAAGAAAAACGCTGAAGATATAAGATCAATGGATTTTATAACTACGATGAGAAATCATTATAAAAAACAAAGTGTTAGTGACACTAACTTAAATGAATTGAAAGATATTATAAATGAAGTAGTAGACAAATCAGGTGTAGGTAAAAAAATATCTAGAGCTGCAACTCTTAATGATTGTAAAAGAGCTTTATTACTTTATATATTATTTTTAATACAACGTAGTTTATTATAATATAAAATTGGAG
>JAEIGA010003063.1_pt1 | contig 26332 bp, 12 predicted proteins | sample 9270691 | NCBI WGS metagenome assembly JAEIGA01 (sample SAMN17057246, study PRJNA624740) | gut metagenome | biome: biome; isolation source: fecal sample | host: Bos grunniens | place: China: Xizang | collected 2019 | reverse complement strand
GGCGTCAACACTCCAGTCTACGAAGGAGCATCGTATAAGATAAAGGAATTCAGCGTATTCAATATGCCTGCATGGATATTAGACGGAATAGAATATATGAAGTCATTGATAGACATCACATTGGAACGCGAGTTCTGGGTTCGTAAGATGGAGTTGCTCAGCAAGGCAAGAAAGAAAACCACACAGAAAGTGAACCTTTATGAAAAGGTGCAAATTCCTGGTTTTGAAGATGCTATTCGCAAAATCAAACGCGTCATGGAAGACGAAGAGAATCTCTCCAAAGCAGCTCAGAAAATTGTTAAAATGCGTCAAGAAAAGGAGGTTGCGTTATGATTACACCTATGACAAAACTGACGATGCTGATTTATCATCGCGACTATAAAAAGTTCCTCGTCGACCTTCGCGAACACGGCGTTGTTCACATCCACGCTAAGAAACAGACTCTGCAAGACGATAATATGAAAGCCAAAATGGCGGAAGTGAAGCATGTTAACAATGTAGTGAAACTGCTAGGTCAACTGTCAACGGTCAATGGTCAACAGGCTTTGACCACGGAACTTCGTAATGAGGAATTATTGAATTTCATCGACAGTAAATTTGCAGAAATCGACTCTATACAACAGCAAATCGCTTCTTTACAAAAAGAAGATAGCGTATATGATGTCTGGGGTAAATTCCCTGAAGAAGAAATAAAACAAATCCATAATAACAATTGGGATTTAAGATTTTTCAGTGTGCCTCAAGGTAAATATGACGAATCTTGGGAGCAAGATTTCAATGCTTTCATTATCAATGAAATATCAGGAACCAAATATTTTACAACTCTTACCTCTAAAAACAAGGAAGTAAACATTGAGGCTGAAGCTTTTCATTTTCCTTCAATGACAAAATCGGAGATTAAGACTCAGATTGAAGAACTTAAGAATAAGTTAAATGAAGCAAGACAATATCTAGGCGATATTTCACAAGACGCTATAAAAAGACTCAATGAATACAAAATCGCCGTTCAAGAAGACGCCGATTTCTATAAAGTCAGTGAGGCTGCTCAACATTTAGCTGATGACAAAATCATGGCATTGGAAGGCTGGGTTCCTAAAGAAATTGAAACTGACACTACATCTTGGCTCTGCAAGGAAGAAATTTACTTCGAGGCTAGCGAACCAGAAAAAGGTGTCGACAACCCTCCTATCAAATTGAAAAACAGAAGATTTTCAAGGTTATTCGAAATGATTGGCAACTTATATTCAATCCCTACATATTGGGAATTGGACATGACACCATTTTTCGCGCCATTCTTCGTGATATTCTTCGGATTCTGTTTAGGCGACCTCGGTTACGGCGCATTGATATGCCTCGTGACATTGGTATTGATATTAAGCAAGAAACTCAAAGACATGAACAACGTCTTATGGCTTGGTTTCTTCTTAGGCTTAGGCACTGTCATCATGGGAACCATCAGCGGAACATTCTTTGGAATTCCGTTGTTAGATGTCGATATTCCTATCGTTAACAAGTTGAAAGGCATTATGTTCCAACCAGATGGTCTTTATTCCGCATTCTATGTATCATTAATAATAGGCGTATTCCAGATTTTATTTGGGATGTGTTTAAAAATCATCAATCAAATAAAACTATACGGATTTCAAGCCGCAATACCGACAATCGGATGGGCAATCATGCTTCTCGGTGGAATTGTCACCTTCCTCCTCGATGGCATTGGAACACCATTCTACATTTGCATGATTGTTGGTGCAATCTTAATTTATCTTTTAAACGGCCCAATAAATTCATTCGCAGCTCCATTCAAGAACATCGGCTCTGGATTGTGGGATACATATAATATGGCGACAGGTCTCCTCGGCGACGTTCTCTCTTATATCAGATTGTTTGCACTGGGATTGTCTGGCTCAATTTTAGGATTAGTATTCAACGATTTAGCTATCAGTATGAAACCAGACATTCCTATTCTTGGAACAATCGTTATGATAATTATCTTATTGTTCGGACACACTATGAACATCGCATTATCAGCATTGAGTGCCTTCGTTCACCCTATGCGTCTGACATTCGTAGAGTTTTACAAGAACTCTGGATTTGTTGGCGGAGCTAAGGAATATAAACCGTTTAGGAAGTTAGGAATTAAATAAATAATAACAAATAAAAAATTAACATTATGACAACAGCATTAGTATTAGCTTATGTAGGTATCGCTCTCATGATTGGTTTATGCGGTATCGGCAGTGCATTAGGTGTAACCTACGGCGGTAATGCCACTGTAGGTGCAATGAAAAAGAACGACGAAGCTTTTGGTAACTATTTGGTATTAAGCGCGATGCCTGGTACACAAGGTTTGTATGGTTTCTTAGGATACTTCTTATTGCAAGGAGTATTATCACCAGAAATCACAATGAATCAAGGAGCTGCAGTATTCGGTTGCGGTATATTCCTCGGAATCGTCGGTTTGGTATCAGCTATTCGTCAAGGTCAACTTTGCGCTAACGGCATCACTGCTATCGGCAACGGCCACGATGTTTTCGGAAAGACTTTGATTCTCGCAGCTTTCCCTGAACTCTATGCTATCATCGCAGTCGCAGCAACATTCTTGATTTCTTCAGCGATAAAATAAAGACAACAAGTCTACATGACTAAAAATTAAGTCGTCACTTATTTAGTGGCGACTTTTTTGTTTTTAATTCATGAGACGCCACGGGAATGACGTCTCTACTATTTTAATTATTAATTGTATAAACCTCCCCTGGGGTTGGAATCACAATGTCTTTAAATCCAGCCTTCTTCAGCACTTCGCTATATGGCACTTGTGCTTCATAATCGCCATGAACGATAAATAATTTCTTCACCTTTTCTGGATTTTGGCAACGAAGATATTCTTCCATTTCCTGATAATCGGCATGACCACTAAAAGCGTCAATGCTAAACACTTCTGCCTTAACACTATGAGGCATTCCAAAAATAGAAATCTCTTTCTCGCCTTTCAAGATACGAGCACCAAGTGTAGTTGGAGCACAATAGCCGATAGCTAAAATTGAATTCTTAGGATTATCAATGTTATTTGCAATATGATGCTTTACCCTTCCAGCCTCCATCATACCAGAAGCAGAGATAATGATACAAGCTTCCTCTCTCCTATTCAATGCTTTGGAATGATTTACATTAGTGATATATTTCAAGGTACCGAAACCAAATGGGTCGTCATCATGTTCAAGGACTTCTGCAACATTTTTATTGAATAAGTCGAGATGCAAACGGAAGATATTTGTTGCATTGACAGCCAAAGGACTATCGACATAAACAGGAATGAACGGAAGTTTTTTCTCGTTGTAAAAATTATTTAAGATATAAACGATTTCCTGGGTACGACCAATTGCGAAAGACGGAATTATAAGCTTACCTTTTTTATCCACGCAAGTATGCTTAATAATTCTTAACAATTCATCTTCTGAAAGCTGTTTGTTCTGATGCAACCTGTCGCCATAAGTACTTTCGACGATGAGATAATCGCATTGAGGGAAAGCATCTGGTGCACGAAGGAGATAGTTGTTGCTACGACCGATATCGCCAGTATAGCCAATTCTCGTCACTTCGCCGAACTCATCAATTTCTATAGTAGCAGCCGCACTGCCAAGCAAGTGACCTGTATTAGTAAACTTTACCTTTATATTATTGTCGATATGAAACTGACGATTCAAAGGCACGCTGATGAACAATTCCATACATGCATGAGCATCTTTCTCTGTATATATCGGATCGACAGGTTTCAAGCCTTGACGAGCTCTTTTCTTGTTAAACCAATGAGTATCATTCTCCTGAATAAATCCGCTGTCTGGCAACATGATTGAGCAAAGATTACGCGTTGCCTGAGTACATATCACAGAACCACGAAAGCCTCTTTTATAGAAATACGGTATCAAACCAGAATGGTCAACATGAGCATGAGTAAGAATAATATAGTCTATTTCAGCTGGATCAACCATAGTATTACGGTTCAAGCTATCAGTTTCCAAGCCCTTACCTTGAAACATTCCGCAATCCAGAAGAATCTTTTTTCCATGACGTGTCGTGATGAGATGTTTGCTTCCCGTAACCTCTCTTGCCGCTCCTATAAATTTGATTTCCATATCATTATATTTTATTTATTTTTACCATCTATAGAGAACATCAATCCTAATCTAAAATTCGCGACTTCGTAAGATGTAAGTTGTTCTTCAATAGGAGCGTTTCTCTTTGACAGAATCATTATGTTGTCGCTTACAGCATATATTTTCAAAGGTCCCAAGCACAAAGCAAGGCCTGCAGATATAGAGTTGGCTGAATATTTCGACAATGTATAACTTGCAGTAAGATTCAAGAACTCAAAGAAAGAACCGCTATACGCCAATGTCATAGATGGTCTCATTTTATTATTCAAGTAATACATCTGACCTATTGCTGAAATTCTTAACATTGGCATAAGTTCATAATAACCTTGAAGCATCACTCTAGTTTTCAGCATCGTTTTATAATCTTCACAAGGTGTCAATGAGCCGTCTCCCCAAATAACCGCCATATCCTCAACCAATGATTTAAAATCAAGATTAAGGTGCATCAACTCATTATAGTCCTTACATAAAGCTTCATTTACTACTACATTTTCTTTAAATTCCACCTTTTCTTTTGCATTTTTCCACTTAATAAAGCCGAGATCATAAACGCCTAAAGCCACACCAAAATGCTTATTGAAAGTATATGACGCGCCAAAATCTATTCCGTATCCGAAATTATCTTTTATACGCAATGCGTCTCTGAAATTCAATTGTGTAAAATCTATGGATCCGAACTCACTCATCCTCTCCACACCCAAATCTACTAATGATGACATTTTAACATTCAGGTTAACATCCGCAATCATATCATAAGTGTTTTCATCGGTGTAAATTTTTGATCCATCATCATTGATAGTAAAGTTTGCCACACCGCAAAGCAATTTTGGACGCAATGCGACAGTCAATTTATCATTGATCTGATATTGAACGCCAAAAGACACTTCTGAAGCCACACTCATATTAACTCCGACAGACATATCTGCGTACTTGTCACCCATATAATTACCATTACCATTAACGAAAAATCCCAAGAAATCTCTAGAATAATGGAAATCGCCATTATATCTCACTTTACAGTCAAGCGTAAAGAACAGTTTCTTTACCCTAAAGCCTAAACGAAGTATATCCAACGAGAAGTCAGTACCTATAAAGTTATCATGTTTATCTAGACTATTTATAAATTTAACAGCATTTAAAGATACTGGCACGCCATTTTCATAATTATAAATATTATTATACTTTATCGACGAGTTATAAAGCGAGAGATTTATATGAGAGATTCCTAGTCCTATGAACATATCCGAAGACATAGGTATTGCCGGATTATACAAATTACCGTATGGCACTTGAGGCATCAATGTCAATCCAATAGCATCTTGCGACTTTGCTGTCAATGACAATGACAACAATACTATTATTATAAAAAATCTATATATCTTTTTCATATCTTATTTTTTTAAAGTGTGATTTCTGTTGTCTTTGTCTTTAAGCCTATCCATAGTTTAACATCGTCTTTTGCATTCATGACAGCCATATTTCCTTCCGTTGAGAAACGCAAATCCAAAATGAACTGATCTGATGACAAGACATTGTTTATTTTTTCTTCAACGACAGAAACAACCAAATAATCCTTCACTATTTTTCCGTCGAAGCAACCATTAATACATGCGTTGTCTGTAAAGAGTGAATCTATTATCACGCCTTCTTGAACCATATATAATCTAGGTATAAGTTTTATTGGCAATCCATTTTCAATCATGAACTTAAACTCCAACTCATCAAAGACATCAGAATCGGAATCGTTTCCGGTGATAGTGATATTCACGTCCATTGTATCCTGATATCTCAACTCATCCATAGTGAATTTCATTGGCATTTTAACGTTTGCCACAACATCTATATGAGAGTCGTAAGAAATCATATCTGTTTTCAGATCGTCACATCCTACCACGATATTTCCACTGAAACGAATCTGATTATAATCTTCCACAATATTTATTGCATTTGTAATCTGTTCTGGGAAATCTGCTATAGATGCATAATTTCCATTTGTAGGTTCAAATGTCATTTCCAATTGATTCCAGTCCTTTATCAAGCTAGTCTCACCGCCATCTATAGTTTTAAGATATAATGAATCTACGATTCCTTTCGCATTAAAGCCAAATGAATTGATATACCTAATATCTACCATAGGTGTAGCTATTGTAAAATCGCCGCTAATATTATTTACTATACCGAAGTTAATATCGTGAGCACCAATGAAATCATATCTCAAATTTTCTATAGTTCCATCTATAGTTTCAAATTTCAAATCCGTTATGCCACCTTTTAATGAAATGTCGTAATCACCTCCTATCAGCTTATCTGATATAGTGGCGAATATAGCTACCGAGAACGTAATCTTATTATTTTCAGGAGATATAATGCATTTTTCCAGATTGACATCAACGTCGGCATCATTATTCTTTGTATCTAATTTGATTGTCAAACTACTTCCATCAGCCAATTTAATGTTGTCTGTTTTCAATTCAACACTTTCTATAACAGACAAATCTGTAGATAGTCCAAATGCCAATCTTCCGCTTCTTAAAAGCACTGAATTGATTGAATATCCTTCAATAGCGAATGGTATCGACACCAAATCATCGAATGTCCAATTCAATGGCACTGGTATTGGCGAAGCTGGAATGTCAGGCACTTCAAACTCGCTACTTACATCAAATGTAAGATCTTCTATTCCACCCAACAAATCTTCACCTGTAACAGCATTCATTACAGAATCAGCATAATAAGCATACAAACTGCCATCTTCATCAATATTGATCCATTCTGTAACCATAGGATCCATTGAATTTAGCAATTGTTCCAATGATATTGTATCCGAAAACAACGAAAGTGCGAATGAATTATCAAGTTCCACTTTTCTTACATCATTTGTTGTACATGATGACAAAGAAACAATCAGAAGCATAATCATCGCATGAAACAAAACATACACTTTTCTCATAGCCTTATATTTTATTATTAATATTTTATTTTGAAATACATTCCTTGCAAAGTTATATTTTTAATATCAAAAAAAAAAATGTTTTTTATATATTTTTTCATAAAAAAAAGCAGAATGACAATTACATCATTCTGCTTCATATTTTGTGTTAAAAGACGTTAACTATCTTACCAAAACCTTATTTACCGTCACACTATTTCCTGTTCTTATTTCCAAGAAATACATTCCGCTTGTAAGGTCTGAAACATTTATCTGTCCATTATCAATATTGACATTCTTTATCATTTGTCCTTGATAATTATAGATAACTGCATTGAAAGATTCGTCAACATCTACATAAATGACATCTGATGCTGGATTTGGATAGATGTTGATTATGTTTGCATTGATTTCATTTATGCTTAAAACTTCAACTGTTATAGTTGTAGCTTCTGCCATTGAATCATATTTCTTTGCTATGACGCTGTAAGTATATGAACCATTTCCATTGACAGTATCTGTAAATGTTGTTTCAGTTACTTTTGCAATTTGTTCGTCATTGCGCATCACGACGTATTCTCTTGCATTTTCGCCGGCATCCCATGTCAATTTAACTTCAGGAGCATTCACTTCTGCTCTGAGATTTGTTGCTGGAGATACAAAACTAATGATGCTGAGTGGAGGCAAGACGATGTTATCCAAGAATACGCAGTCGTCAGCTTTTGGATCGGCAAGTCTCTTGTCATAATTCCACTTCAAAGTATGAATTCCTTTTGTCAATTGATAAGTGAATTGTTCCCATTCAGTTGGTGTTGAGTTATTTCCTCTCCATTCTTGTACTTTTTCACCATCAACATAGAACTCCAATTTTGCGTAATAATCGCAAGATCTTTTATGATAGAAGCTGATTTCCTCATCTTCGACCAATTCCACTGTTATAAACATTGCTGAACTATTATGTTCTGGCTTCTTTTCAAATTCGCCTGATCTTGCGCTATATGTTCCTTCGTAAGCATTTTCGCAGATAAACCAATCTGCCGCGCCTTCAAACTGCCAATCTGCTTTAGAGAAGTCGCCTGTTTCGAAGTCTTCTAACGACTGACCTATTTTAACATAATAATTTGTTGACAATTCATATGCACCTGCAGAAACTTTAGACATGACTTCATATTTTGTACCATATCCAGCGTTTTCATCAACATCGAAGAACGCTACTATTTCCATTACATCGCCTGATTGCAATGATTCTTCTGTAAGAGTTGCTTCTGGGAAAACGATGTCTGACGAACTGCTTATCATTTCTGAAACCACATTACGAGCTTCGCTGTGACCGGCATTTTTCACTGCAATATACAACACATCACTTGAACCTGGTTCTATCATATTGTTCTTAATGAAGATTGTATCAATTACAAAACTTGGAGCGTTAGCTATGATTGAGAATGAACTGCTCCATGATTCTTCGCCAGAAATGCATCTTACGTCGAATTCCAATTCTTCCTGATCTGGAACATTTGCTGCAACATTAAACTTGAATTTTCCTTCAATTGCAGTTATTTCTTCAACAGTCATAGATTCAATAGTTGCCTTGCTTTCTGTCACAGTAGCATATTCGCTTTTAGAAATAAGTTCAACTTCTATATTAGAAGCATCGCTGACACCGATATTTTTAACGCTTAAATCGATATTTATTGTTTCGCCATAATCCAACTGTCCATCGGTTTCATTAAGTTCGTAGTCGTTGAAAATCAAGAAAGCGTCTGTTGGAGTCTTGACTTCCACGTCAATTATTTCTGTGACTTTATTGTAAGCAACAACAACAAGTTTCATCATGCATTCTTCTGTAATTTCAGGGAAAGTGAGGTTTGCACGACCTTTTCTTATATAAGAAGAAGCAACGACTTCACCGTCTTTTGACAATGTTGCAATACCAAAATCGACGTCTGCATTGACTGTGTAGCTTGTCATACCGACCATAAGATATGATGAGCTGCAGTAAACATCCATTTTTTCTGGAGCTTTTGTTCTGAGTATCATTGATGGGTCACCGAAGAGAAGCCATGTATTGTGTGTATTGCCACGGTCTTCTGGACTCATGTCAAGGATATACATATTACCATTCAAAGATGCGCCACCGAGAGTGTGATTGTAATTGCCGCGCCATTCTGTCAAGATTGAAATCATTTCATCTTGTCCGTACATTGGTGGTTGCCATGGTTGTGAAATCCATGAGAACATACCGCCGATTGCACCAACTGGAGCGTTTGTTGCTGGATTTACTGCGCGCATCCATGATTCTGCGAAACACTCATTAACATCAAATTGTCCGTTTCTACATGATGATGTCCAAATGAATGGCAACATGTAATCGTTTGTCAAGTTATGAACACAAGTTGTATCAAAGTTACCCATAACCCATTTCTCTATTTCACCATGATTACAATAGTTAGCAATACCAACACCTTTGTTGAAATCAGCAGCAAAGTCTTCTGCTGTAGGTTCATAACCATTAACGCCTTTATATTTTTGAGAAATTTCTGTGTAAGTGTAATTCATGAGCGTATCACGAATGAAATCAATATGTTGGTAGTCTTTTTCACCGAAGTGTCCGTAACCTTCTGTTGAACCCATTCCGATGCCTCTTGAGAGCCATGCTGCATCTTCTTTTATATCACGTTCGTAATAGATAATTCTATCAACTTGATTTTGAGCGTCTTTTAAATCTTCTACAGAAAGACGACCGACCAAGACTTCTTCATAGTTATCTTCACCTTCTAACCTTCCGTAATAGTTGTCTGATCTTGTGTAATATTGCATACCATCGATAGTAACAATGATTTCGTATGGAGGAAGGTTATTGTATTCACCGATTAAAAGCAAGTATGTAAGATTTGGATTTGATTTGTAATAATTATCAAGATATGCTTTCAATGCATCGAGAGTTCCTGTTTCTGATGTCAAGGCCAATGTTGTTGGACGACCTGAGATGTTCTTCCATTCGACCAGTTTCTCTGCAGCTTCTTTGTATTCGTCGACACATACCACCAACATTTCGCCTTCGTCTTCAATGAATGAATATCTTTCATTAGCTGGATAATTGATGAAACGGCGTTCGTATGAAGCTTTTACTTCTGGAGAAACGACATTGCTACGTCTTGTAACAGTTTTTTGATTCAATCCATTATCGCTCACTTTTTTTACAGAGATGCGTAAGTCTGTATAAACACGCAATGTTTTTGTTACAGGATTATAAGCGTATGGATAAACCATCACGTTTTGTCCGCGGAAATCTCTGAGAATGTATGGATTATCCAATGCCGCAGCTTGTGATGGATAAAACTCATCTTGCTGATAAACATCGCCATAAACGTAAGGAACATCTTCAGGATTTATCTCACGGCTGAAGATACCTTTTGAAGGAGCTACTTCAACATCTTGGAAATCAATATATGATGATTCAACAACAGATGCTTTCATTTCCGCAGTATTACCTATTATCATTGATATAGGATACATTGGGAGGTCTGGAGCTCCAGCAACAAGCATTGATGCCATATCTTCACCACTGATAACCAATTGTTCGCCATTCTGTGTCTTGACAGCACTTTGGAAGAATCCGCCGACTTTCACATCTATAACAATCTCATCTTCTGATGATGAAACCAAATTCTCTTGAATTCTCACTGGAGCGTTTTTGCTAACTCCAACCCATTCTTGAGCAAAAATTAACCCTGATGTAAACAACATCATTGTTACTAACAAAAATAATTTTTTCATTTTTTTTAAATTTAAAATCTTTATTTGGTTAAAATAATTTTTTCTATAATCACATTATTATTCTCTTTTATTTCTAAGAAATAAATGCCTGTTGTCAAATCAGATAAATCTATTTGTCCATCGTTATTATTTATTCTCATAACGACTTGACCTTGATAGTTATACACCACAGCATCGAATGAGCTGTCGCAATCAAAGTATATAATTCCAGAAGTTGGATTTGGATATACAGATGTCTTTTCTGCAATAGATTCACTTATATTTTCTGCATATTTTTTGTCTGTATCAAATATTATGAATGCCGGTGCAGAGTATGTATTGCCATTTCTTGCAACTACGCTATAAGTATAAATTCCTTCTGTTACTTCTTCATAATATACTGTTTCTGTTTGTGTTGACACTATTTCGCCATCACGTCTCACGATATACTCCTCTGCTTTTTCACTTGCAGTCCATGTTAATTCCAACTTATTATTTTCCTGCAATTGAGCTTTGAGATCCGTAACAACGTCAAAATGCGAAATCACAGCTTGTGGAGGGAATGAAATCATATCGATAATAGCTCTATCGCCGCCTTCTGAGTTCTCGTCATCTTTAACATATTTCCATTCGATGGTATGTTTACCTTTCGACAATTTATATGAATAAACGTCCCACTCAACTTCGCCTGACCATCTTTCTCTTTCTCTGCTATCAACGACAAATGCAAGATAATCAGCATCTTTTTCTGAAGAGACTTTTCTATAGAATTTAATCTCACCAGCAGTAAGAACCTCCACTTCTAGCTTCAATATAGAATATTGTTTATGACCTATTATCGCAGATTTTGCACAATATACTCCTTCGTATGCATCTGAATTGTCAATAATCCAAGGTTTTTCCACCCACGCCCAATCATATGAACTAAAATCGCCTGTTTCAAAATCCTCTGTTATTGAACCAATTACAAGGTCGTACTTAGATTTAAGTGTATTATACTTTGAGCTTACCAAATAAACGACTTCATAAACAGATAACATTGTTGCTGAAGATGACACTGTAAAATCTGTTGTAACGAAGAATGTTTCGCCAGCAGCTACTTCATCAGTATGTATTGCTGTATTCGCGAACTCTATATCGGAAGAAGCCACGAATAATTCTGTCAAAACATCTTGTGCTGTACTATTTCCAATGTTATCAAACGACAGTTTCAATGTCGCTGTCTCGCCTGGTTTCACTATATTATTTGGAAGGATGTTAATTTCTTTTAAGGCAAATACAGGAGCGTATGCATCTATGCTGAAACTTGTTTGATAAGTACCTGTTTTATCTGTACATGTCAAAACGAAATTGATTTTTTCCTCATTTGGCACTTCTGCGCTCACATGAAAACGGAAAGCTTTTTCCAATTCCACTATTTCATCAACATCTATCGCTGTTATTATTTCCAAGCTATCTATCAACTGAATATATTCAGATGTAGTTGATAATTCTACAGTTATGTTGTCAGACTTTTCAACTCCCATATTCTTAACATTTAAGCTAAGGTCTATATATTCGTTGCAATCCATCTGAGCGTCATCTTGATTGATGTTGAAAGTATCAACTATTATATAAGCGCCTGTTGCTGGCATTACATTTATGTCTATTATTTCAGTAACCTTATTGTATCCCATCACAACTATCTGAGCCTTACCTATTTCTGTAAGTTCTGGGAATGTGATATTTGCGATTCCGTTTTCAACATAAGCTGAAGCGATTGGTTTATTGTTCATTGACAATGTCGCAATGCCGAAGTCGGTATCTGCATTGACAGTAAGAGATGTCATTCCTACAAGCAATGATGACGGCACTGTATTGACGCTCATTTTCTTAGGTGCTTCTGTTCTGAGCATCATTGATGGATCGCCGAAAAGAATCCATGTGTTATGTGTTTCTTCTCCAGACTCGTCTGTGACTTTATCCAGAATATGCATATTTCCATTACATGATGCGCCTGCGAGAGTATGTTTGTAGCCTTCGCGCCATTCTGCCAAAATAGCCACCATCTCATCTTGTCCGTACATCGGAGGACGCCATGGCTGCAATATTGTTGCAAACATTCCGCCGATAGCACCTGTTGGAGCGCCTGTCTCAGGATTATTCGCACGCATCCAAGCTTCTGCAAAACACTCATCTATGTTCAAACATCCATTATCACATGCCACCGACCAAATAAATGGCAACTTATAATCATTTGTCAACTGATGGATATTCTCATTATTAAAACCTGTCACTATCCAACTCGTTGCTGTTCCATGATTACAATAATTTATAAGACCGACGCCTTCATTAAATCTATTTATCAAGTCTGTCACTGTCGGATCATTGACTTTATCATAATGTTGTGAGATGTTTGTATAAGTATAATTTAATAAGGTGTCACGGATAAAATCCATATGAACATAGTCATATTCATTAAAGTGTCCAGTACCTTCTTTCGCAGCAACACCTGCGCTATTAGAAAGCCAAGTTGCACTTTCATCGATATCACGTTCATAATATATAACCTTATTAATTTGATTTTCAAGGTCTTTTTCATTTTTAACAGAAATACGTCCCACGAATACTTCTTCATAGTAGTCATCACCTTCTAACATACCGAAATAGTTATCTGAACGACCTTCATTCATTTCATGAGATGGAATATCAGCATGTTCTCCAACTAAAAGCACATAAGTCAATTTTGGATTATTTCTATAATATTCAGCAAGATAACTTCTAAGCTGTTCATCTTTTCCTGTCACAGATGATGCCACTATTGTTGTTGGACGGCCTGAAATATTTTTCCAGTCTACGAGAGGTTGGATTGCTTGCTCATATTTATCGGCATAAACCACGAGCATTTCGCCCTCATCAATCATAAATCCTCTGCTTCTATTTTCATAATTAATGAAACGACGTTTATAAGAAGCGTCAAATTCTGACGTTATGACATTATTTTTTCTACAACTAACTTTTTGATTTATACCATTTTCACTAATTTTCTTAACAGAAATACGTAGTTCAGTATAAACGCGTAATGTCTTTGTCACAGGATTATATGCATATGGGTATACAAGCATATTTTGTCCGCGCAAATCTCTGATGATATAAGGTTTTTCCAAACTTACCTGTTGAGATGGATAGAATGCATCTTGCTGATACACATCACCATATATATAAGGAACATCATCTGGATTTATGTTACGTCCGAAATTTCCTTTTGACGGAGCGACCTCAATATTCTCAAAATCAACATATTTTGAATTTAGCACAGAAACACTCATCTCTGCTTTGTCGCCAATTACCATCGATATAGGATATAATGGCAAATCAGGTGCACCAGCTACAAGCATAGAAGCCATATCTTCTCCAGAAATAATCACCTGATTACCTCTAGATGTCATCACTTTTTCCTTAAAGAAACCGTCAACTTTAACATCAACGATTATTTCTTCTTCAGATGCCGACACAAGGCATTCCTGTATCTTCTTAGGTGTATCGTTATTAATGCCAATCCATTTTTGTGCATAAACACCTACGTTAAATAAAAATATTACTAATATTAGAAGTATTTTTTTCATTATCTATAGATTATAATTACTTAACTATAACTTTTTCTATCATTACGTTTTGACCGTCTCTTATCTCTACGAAATAAACGCCTGTCGATAAATTTGACATATCCAATTGTCCTTCGTTATTATATTCTCTCATAACCACTTGACCTTGATAGTTATATACCACAGCATCAAAAGCGTTATCGAGTTTTATGTATACGATTCCTGAGGTTGGATTTGGATACAATGAAACGTTATTTTCTTCAACTTTTACAATATTTTCGCTTGATTTTACATCTGAATTAACCACAACGAAAGCTGGTGCTGAATATTTATCAGCATTTTTAGCAACTACAGTATAAGTTACGATACCATCTATAAGGCTTTCGTTGAACGATGTTGATGTTTGAGTAGAAACTATTTCACCGTCGCGTCTTACTATATATTCTTCTGCATCTTCAACAGAATTCCATGTTAGCACAACTTCTTCATTTTGAATATCATATCTCAAACCTAAAACTTCTTGTAACATTGTTACAACAGATATTGGAGGGAAGCAAATATTATCGACATATGCTCTGTCTTCACCTTCACTTCCAGAAGTATCTTTTCTATATCTCCATTCCAAAGCGTAAACGCCTTTCTTCATTTTACGAGTATATTGTGTCCAACCCATTTCGCCAGACCACTTCTGTTCCAACATAGAGTTGATATAAAATTCAAATACGTCATAACCAGCTTCAGACGATGTTTTAACATAGAATGTCAATGGTCCATCTGACAACACTTCCAATTGTAATTTCAACTTTGCATTTTGATTATGATTTATTTTATCGTTTCTAGCGCAATATTTTCCTTCATAAGCATTTACGCTATCTATGACCCACTTAACTGAGCCTTCAAGTTTCCATTCGTTAGCCAAGAAATCACCTGTTTCAAAATCATCACCCAACGAACCAACTTTCAATTCGTAACTTGTTTTGCTTGTCACATAATCAGCATTGGCTATACATATAACTTCATAAACAGAGCCATGCAATACAGATGAATCCACTGTAAAATCTGTTGTTACTGTAAATGATTCACCTTCTGCAACTTCTTCTGTAAGTACAGATGTATTTTCAAATTCGACATCTAAAGAACTGCTAAACGCTTCTGCAACAATATTATAAGCTGTTGAACCACCGATATTAGTAAATGTCATTTCTAATGTTGCACTTTCACCTGGCTGAACTACATTGTTTGGAAGAACCCTGATGTTATCCACTGAAAACACAGGAGCATAAGCATAGGTAAAGAATGTTGTTTTCCATGTATTTTTACCATCTGAACAAGTCACTACAAAGTCGATTTTTGTTTCATTAGGGACATTTGGCTTAACAACTATTTCAAATTCATTTTCAAGTTTTATTGTTTCACCTGCTTTTACTGAAGGTACAGAAACTTTATCTTTTGTTATTGTAACATATTCTGAATCAGCAGAAAGAATCACTTCTACATTACTTGTAGGCTGCAAGCCTATATTTATAACGTCAAGAGACATATTGACCACTTCACCATAATCCAAACGTTGATTATCATCGAGGAGTTCATATCCTGAATATATTAAATAAGGTTTATCTGCAGGAACGATATCAAGCTCTTTGATTTCTGTGATTCTATTATATCCTATGACGACCAATTTTACTGTTTCTTCTTTGATTAATGGTTCAAAAGTAAGCTCTGCCAAACCATTTACGATTGGTGCTGAAGCGATTGCCACTCCATTTAACGACAATGTTGCGATACCATAATCAGCTTGTGCTGTAACTTTCAACGATGTCATTCCAATGAACAATTCTTGCTGAGGCACTGAGACATTCAATGGTTTAGGCACGTCTGTTCTGACCATCAGTGATGGGTCTCCTAAGAGAATCCATGTATCGTGAGTTCTTGGGCCATCGAATGGATCCATATCCATCATAAACATATTTCCGTTACACGATGCGCCACCGAGTGTGTGTTTATATCCATCGCGCCATTCTGTCAAGATTGCATTCATTTCATCTTGACCATACATTGGAGGTTGCCATGGTTGTGAAATCCAAGAGAACATGCCACCGATAGCACCTGTCAACCCACCTGTTGATTGATTTACACCACGCATCCAAGCTTCTCCGAAACATTCGTCAAAGTCAAATTGTCCGTTATTACATGCCACCGACCATACAATAGGCCATTTATTGTCATTTGTCAATCTATGAACATCATCTGTAGAAAAATTAGCAACAGCCCAAGTTGTTGGTGTACCATGATTACAATAATTTATCAAGCCCAAGCCTTTGCTAAATTCAACTATCATCGCTGGTGCTGCAGGATTATTGACATCGGCATAATGCTGTGAAACATTTGTGTAAGTATAATTTAATAAGGTATCACGGATGAAATCCATGTGCTGATAATCTATTTCACCATAATGGCCTTCGCCTTCGTTAGCTGCAATACCCGAAGCTTTTGTCAACCATGTTGCTGTTTCATTAATATCACGTTCATAATAAATTATCTTATTAACTTGATTTACAGCATCGCTCATTGAATTGACTGACAAACGACCTACGAGAACTTCCTCATATTTATCATCGCCTTCCAACATGCCATAAAAGTTATCAGATCTACCGCCACTCATTGATTCTGCTGGGATATTTGAATGTTCACCGACCAAAAGCAAGTAAACCAATTCAGGGTGTTCGGCATAATAATCTTGAAGATATTGTTTCAAATTGCCTTTTGCCTTTGAATATGCCACCATTGTTGTTGGACGTCCAGAAATGTTTTTCCATTCAACCAATGGTTCTACTGCTTCCAAATATTTATCAAAACAAACGATTAACATTTCGCCTTCATCTTCCAAGAATGTATATCTCTCATTTGTTGGATAATTGATGAAACGACGTTTGTATGATGCATTGACTTCGGGGTCAACAGTATTGCTTCTTTTTCTATTAAGTTTTTGATTTATACCATTATCGCCCACTTTCTTTGCTTCTATTCTGAGATAAGTGTAAACTCGCAATGTCTTTGTTACGGGATTATAAGCATATGGATAAACCATCATATTCTGACCGCGGAAATCTCTGAGAATATAAGGATCGCCAAGAACCGCCTGCTGTGCTGGATAAAACGCATCTTGTTGATACATTTCACCATAAGTGTAAGGCACGTCATTAGGATCTATCTGACGGCTGAAATTACCTTTTGAAGGAGCAACTTCAACATTTTCAAAGTCAACGTATTCTGATTTCACGATAGACACCTCCATTTCTGCCTTATCACCGACAATCATTGATATAGGATACATCGGGAGATTAGGAGCACCTTTTATCGGCATATACGCCATACCTTCGCCGCTGATAATCAGCTGTTCTCCTTGTTGGGTCTTTACTGTATGTTTATAAAAGCCATCAATCTTAACATCGACAACGACCTTTTTTTCAGATGAAGAAATCAATGTCTCTTGTATCTTCGTTGAAGAAGTCTTACTTATTCCGACCCATTCTTGTGCATTGATTGTCAATGCAAACAAACAAGATACTATTGCAAAAAAAGTTTTTTTCATACTTCCAAATTAATTGAAAAAGGGTAAAACATAAGTTTCGCCCTTTTATTTACATTTTATTGAATTATTACTTTATTGATTGACACTTCGCCGTCAGCTACAAGTTTCAAGAAATAAACACCATTATTAATATTTTTAACGGAGATATTATTTTCTCCAGACATTGTACCATTAAGTACAACTTGTCCTATGTTATTTATCAATTGGTACTCATACTTTTGAACGCTTGATTTGATATTGATAACATCTTTTACCGGATTTGGATATATCGAAAATTCCGCATTTTCAAACTCATAGACATTATCACCACTGACTTTAACATTTATCTTTTCAGCTTCTGACCAACCTCCATTATACTGAACTCTTACAGAATATTCGTATTCACCGTCAGGCACATTCTCATCAGCGAATGTCAATTGATCTGTTTCACCTATCATTTCTTCATTTCTAAAGACCTTATAACCAGTCAATGCACGAGGTGCTTCCCATGTAAGTGTAACATTATTGTCTTTTACTTCTGCTTTAAGATTTTGAACAGGTTCTAAGCAATTGACAACAAACTCACAATTAACACCTTCCTTAATATTCTTTCCTGAATCATAAATCAATCTACCGTTCTTGTATTCTATGATATATGAGCATTCATAACTATTGTATTTTTCTTTTATGAAAGAAACTTTAATAGTAGTACCTATCACTATATCCATTTCTTTAATAAATTCTTTTCCATCAAATACCGTAAGGGTATCAGTTGGAGTTTCATCGCTAAATTCAACTTCAAGAGCTGATTTTCCCCATCCATCGCCATAGCTATCTTTCAACGTAAACACCACTGTACATGAATTTTTCAAGACATAAGAACCTTCTGAAACGATTTCATTGTCAGCCACTAACGCAAAGTCAACTGGTATTCTTTCTTCTATAGAACAAGTATCACTAATAGTCACCTCAAAATTAAACACGCCTACACTGTCAACTTCTATTGTTTCCAATTCGCTTGTCAGATTTTTAATTGTAATATATTCATTTGTTGATGAAGCTGTTACAACTATATTTTCAGCTTTATAATGACCTATGTTTTCAAATTTAGCTTGAAGCACATAAGTAGCACCTGGTTCAAATGCTCCATCCCACTCAACGCCTTTATATTCAATTACAGGTTCCAAAGCATTGACTACAAACTTGTTATTCCATTCTAAAGTATCATATTCAATCTTGGCACTTATAATAACTTCCTCCATATCTTCAAGGCTTTCGTCAAAAACAAATACAAATTCGTCAGTCAAATCAATAGTAGCACCTGCCTCTAAAGCTGTAAATACAGCTACAGAATCGACAAATGACAAAAATTCAGATTCGCTTGTCAATGTAACTTTTGCCTCTGCTTCAACTGGGTCATTACCCACGTTTCTTATTGTCAATGTCATATTATTTTCTTGATTTACAGGACAGCTTTTAGGTGCAAAATCATAAATTGACAAGTAAGGACCTTCTGTTGGCAATGCGAGCACATTCTTCACATAAGGAATACGTCTTGGATGTGTAACAGTAATAGTAGCTTCACCTTCTGTCAAAATTGGAATAATATCTACATCAACAGATCCTGATTTTCCAACCATTGCTGTTCCCAATAAAACTCCATCTTTAGAGATAGCAACATATGATGAAGGATCTGCAAATACCGTATAGAAATCAAATCCCATATTGATAACCTCTGAATGAGAAACTTCATTTTGTGTAGGTTTTGTACGATATGGCATAACTGTACCATCGCCGATTGTATGATATGCTTCCCAGTAATATAACAAGTCTATTCCGTTTGTTGTTTCATAAGCGCCTGCATGAGCGTTAGTTACAGAAAGATTTCCAACAAAAGGAACTGATGACAACACGTTATAATTATCTTTCCAGAACATTTCATAAAAGCCTTCTTCTGTTTGTGTTGGATTTGGCATTTTGCTAAATACCGTTGTTGCACCAACTGCAAAATAATAATCTTCATTCCAATAACTTACAGGACATGAGCCAATATAACCCCATGCGCCTTTTTCATCGGCTCTAACCATTGCCTCTGCCAAGCAAGGGCCATTATCTGTACCCCAGTCACCTGTAAGACAGCAGTTTCCGATAGCCCAGAAGTACTTGTCTTTATTAGTAAGATTTTGAACATCGTCTGTATTGAAAGATGGATCTGTCCAACCTGTTTCAACGCCATGAGCTGTATAGTTCACAAAACCAACACCTGTGTTCATGTTATCATAACAACCGCTATATTCGCTTGTATACTTATGCACTGTTCTCATACCATTAGATTGGTTGAAGAAAAAGTTTGTAGCATAATTAACAGCAGGTGTTCCAACTTTTGAATTCCACCAGTCATCAACGCCAGCTACGAACAAAGCATCATCCAAATAAGAAGGATCTGGCATTGTATATTGTTCATATTGAAGAACTTTTTCAATAAGAGACTCTAATTCTCCAACAGTTTCACAGCTCATTCTGCTATAATAGATATCTGGGAAATAGTCACCATCTACACTTGCATAGTATAAGTCGGTAACCTTATTTGTCTTTTGTCCGTTTATCAAACTTGGAGTAACGAGGTTTTTGTCACCTACGATAACAAGAAATGATGGTCTCACTGCATCATATTGTTCCTTAACATACGATTTAATCACTGACGAAGATGTCGTTGATTCAACATATTTAACGTCTATATTGAAACCTTTTTGTGTTTTCCATTCAAGCCAAGGCTGCAATGCTTCTTCAAACATACTATTAGCCACGACTGTCATATACACTGGCGTTCTATATAAGTCAGGATGTTCATCGAACACATCTGCGACAGTTCTTGAGTTAAACATTTGTTGATAAATCGTGCTAAAATAAGGGCTGTATGTTTCAATCAACATTTTTTCTGTCAAGTCCAAGTCAGCACCCTCAAAATCAACTTCAACATTGATATCATTATAAACGCGAAGTGTATTATTTACAGGATTATAGCTCACTGGCTCAACTTGTAAAGATGCTATTTGAACTCCGCGCATTGTTCCGAGCACTTCAACCTTAACCTCTGGAGCATTTGTAAGAGTTCTTGTTTTATAAGCTTTTTTATTGTATTGAAATACAACATTTTCCATCTTTGTATCTTTACTATATGATGGTTGTTGTGGATAAACGCTTTCAACGCCATAATCGTCAAGATTATAATCTGAAGTTGTATAGCTAACCACCTTAACCGATGGAGTTGCGCCGAAAGGAACAGCTACCAGTTTCTTTGTAATCGGCAATGAAGGCGCACCGATTTCACCACTAGAAACCGCATCAGAAAGAATAAGTTTTGAGAAATTTCCGAGTTCAGTTTCAACAAGTTCCAATTCAATTGCATTATACGAGAAAGTTGTTTCAAAGCCATTGAAAGACGATTCCAAAAGCTGAGTTGTACCTCTTGAATTAGAGTTCAAATCAATACGACCTTGTGCAAAAAGGCTAACATTTAACAATACAGCCATGCACAAAAGCACAACTTTCTGATAAATAGAAATTTGCATTTTTTTCATTTGAGATAAGTTTTGTTATATTTTTAAATTTATTTCACAATAATAAGCTTACAAATTTACGAATTTTTCGCTTATATTTTTAAGGTATTCCAACATTTTTTTATAATAAAAAAATAAAGAAGACCACAAAGGCCTTCTTTATCTATAACATCATAACTATCAATATATTATCATCACACAATCATCGATTCAAGATTTTCCTATATTGATTATTATCATTCAGTATTTCCATAGCTTTTTTCACTGCCTTATCCTCCTGCATAACCACCTGATAATAATTTTCCATATTCCATTCATTGCGAGCTATCAAGGCTTTCAGCTGCAATTTAATAAGCGGTTCCGAACGTTCAAATTGTTCATCATTCCATGTTACGCCTTCTTTTTCTGCGAATTTCTTAAAATCCTCAAGCATTGATTCCGAGACATTAAATCCTTTATTAAACGTATCAAAATCAGCATATTGACTTAAAATTTCATTTCTATTTCCCATAACATATTCTATTGTAAAACGATTCAGCACACCTTTTCTAACCAAATCCGTATACAATTTTGTCGAATAAGACGTATCAACAGGCATAAAAATATCAGGCATTATACCGCCTCCGCCATAGACAGTTCTGCCACTCACCAGCGTTGAATATTTCAGAGAATCAGGAAACTGAATACTATCAGCATGATAAAATTCGCCATGATTCATTCGTTTTGTCATTTCCTTGAAATAATCTTCAGAACCTTTATCATATGAACGTTGAATACATCTTCCTGTTGGAGTATAATATCGTGCTGTTGTAAGACGCACGACAGAGCCATCAGAAAGATTAAACGGTCTCTGCACCAATCCCTTACCAAAAGAACGGCGTCCAATCAACACGCCTCGATCCCAATCCTGGATTGCACCAGAAACGATTTCACTAGCCGAAGCAGAACCCTCATCAATCAAAACGACGAGTTTCCCATCTGAAAACCTTCCATTATGATTTGTCTCAAAAACCTGTTTCTGACTTTTATCGCCTTCTGTAAAAACCACCATCATATCGTTTTTAAGAAACTGATTGCTCAGTTCTACAGCCACATTAAGGAAACCGCCGTTATTACCTCTCAAATCAAGTATCAACGACTTCATTTTCTGAGCTCTAAGTTCATCCAAAGCAAGTCCAAACTCCTCCATAGTAGTTTTTGCAAAACGATCCAATTTAATATAACCCACTTTATTGTCAAGCATAAAAGACGCATCAATACTATTCAATGGAATTTTATCTCTAACAACATCATAGTCAATAAGTTCCTTAGCATTACCACGTTTAATTCCAAGAGTAACCTTTGATCCTTTTTTACCCCTAAGATGTTTTGCAACGTATTCATTATTAACCTTTTTACCAAAAGCATCTTCGCCATCAATCTTAACGATCTTATCGCCAGCCATAATACCAACCTTATCAGAAGGACCGCCAGGCACTGGTGAAACAACTAAAATCGTATCTTGAAAGATTTGAAATGTAACGCCGATACCTTCAAAACTACCTTCCAGAGGCTCGTTAGCTTTTTGGACATCTTTTTTCGAAATATATGCAGAATGTGGATCTAACTCCTTGAGTATAGTCACGATAGCCTCTTCTGTAATATTTTCAAAATCAGCAGTATCAACGTAAAAATTATTTATCAAATAATAGATGGTAGATAATTTATGAATAGCCGTCTTCGAATCAACCTTCATGTTTTCACCTTGATTCTGAGCGCATAACAAAAACTGAATACCAATAAAAACAGTCGACAATAATAGCTTGAAATATCTCATACTTTTTCTATTTCTATTCTTAACAAACCAAAATCAATATTGTTTTTCACTGTCTAATAACATCAAAATGATTATCCTCATACAACCTAATGATTGTCGATGCTTTAGGCTTAGTCAGCACATCATGGTACAATTGAACCACATAATCCACAGACGATTTGATTTGCTCTGTGATTTCCACATATATAGAAGGAGCCTTATCACCTGTAAGATTTGCAGAAGTTGATGTTATAGGACGTCCAAGCTTATTAATCAAGGCTTTACAAAAATCATTATCAACCACTCTGATACAAATCGTGCCATCAGCTGAGACATTTTTCGCCAATCCTTTCGACTCCGAATAAACGATGCTCAAAGGATTTTTAGCAGCCTTGATAATATCAGGAGCAATAGGTGGGAAATTTTTAACATAATCTTTTAACATTTCAACGCTATCGACCAACACTATCAATCCCTTGCCTTTCGTACGCTCCTTGATTTGATAAATTTTTTCAACAGCATCGAAATTTGTAGCGTCACAACCTATTCCCCAAATCGTATCTGTCGGATATATAATGACTTTGCCTTCTTTTAATAAATCACAACATTTATTGACTTCCGCATCAAAATTATTCATAAAACAACATTTTTTATTTGCAACAAAAATAATTTATTAAAAAATATAAACACAACATTTCCTTAATTTTTTTTAACAATAAACTTCATTTTCAAGCAATACATATAAGAGTCTTTTTATTACCTTTGCAAACAACAAAATCACCAATAAAATGTGGATATTCATCATTGCAATAACAATAGGATTTTTATATGCCGGGATTTTATATATTTCCAATAAAAACCAGCATTATAGCAATCCATTAAACATATTGTTATTTGCATTAAGATGCATCGCAACAAGTCTGCTTGTCATACTTTTCTTCAATCCATACATAAAGATCAAAAAAAGAACAACAGAACCTTCAACTATAATACTAGCACAAGACAACTCCACCTCATTGATTCTCACCAAAGATTCTAGTTTTTACAAAAACAAATATCCACTCATACTTGATTCATTAAGTGACAAGCTCAGCAAAAAACATATCGTTGACAAATATCTTTTCGGCAACGAAACAAAAGAATTCGACAGCATTGATTATCATGACTATTACACAGATATAAGTGATATATTAAAAAAAATCAAGAAAAATTACTACAAAAAGAACGTCGGTGCCGTCATACTTCTCTCCGATGGAATCTGCAACAAATCTTACTCCCCAGAACAAGACATCGAATCATACCCATTCCCAATTTATACAGTAACTCTCGGAGACACAACCAATTATCCCGATTTTTACATAAAAGACATTCTGTATAACAAAACAGCTCCAACAAATACTATTATCCCTATAAGACTGGTTGCCAATGCGAACAACTGTCGTAACGAGAACATGAATATCAAACTTTTAGTTGATAACGAAATCATTGAAGAAAAAGAAATTCCGGTAAACTCGAACCGTTTCTCTTGCACAGTTGATTTTAATATAAAATCAGAAGATAAAGGCGTAAAACAAATTGATATACAAATAAATAGCACAAAAAACGAAATCACTACCAATAACAACAACAAACGATTTTTCATCGACATAATCAACAAGCAATACAAGGCTCTATTTTACGCAAAATCACCGCATCCAGATTTGGGAAGTTTAAGAAATATTTTAGGCGACAACTTTGAAATTGAGATGATTTTTTCAAACGAAGAACTACCGAATATCAACAATTATGATATAATATTCTTGCATCAAATTCCGCATCTTGGCATGGAAAATTATGCAGATTTACATCATAAATTAAAAGACAACAAAAACACACCTATATTTCACATTTTAGGAGAAAACACTGATATTGAAAACTTTAATTCAATACAATCTTCTATTGAATTAAGGAAAGGCGCAGTCAACAGCATACTCGAGATAAAACCATACCACAACAACACTTTTGGACTCTTTAATATTGATAATGAATTAGTCAATGCCATAAACAAATTTCCTCCACTATCTCTACCTCATTTAGAGTTTTATCACAAAACAAACCAAGACATCATTCTTAACATGAATATCAATGATGTTCTAACCCAATCCCCATTAATGACTTTCTGCACAGACAACAATGGAAGAAAAAATGCATTTCTTTTCGGAACAGGCATTTGGAGATGGAAACTATACGATTTTCATAATAACAATGGATATGACAATTTTGAAGAATTATTTTCAAAATCAGTAAAATACCTCTTGACAGAAAAAGATAAAGAACTAATTATAAACCACAAAGACGAATATCTAAACAACGAAAATATTATTTTCACTGCCGATTTAAAGAATCCTAGCCAAGAACTCATAAACGAACCAGACTTAAGAATACATATTATTAATAGACATTCTAAAAAAATATACGAATACGACTTTTCAAAAAACAACAAATCTTATCATTTGAATATCAATTCATTGCCTGAAGGCATTTACACCTTCACAGCAGAAGCCCAATATGGAAACACAAAATATTCTGAAAACGGAAATTTTTCTGTTGTCTGCATTGGTGCAGAGGCGCAAGATCTAGTAGCTAATTCTCAAAGAATGAAATTGTTATCCACTCTAACAACTGGAAAAAATTTCAATGTCAACGAATTAAATGAACTTGCAGAATGTATTGAAAAAGACGAAAGAATCACATCAATAATGAGAGAAGAGACAAATTATAAAGATTTAATCAATATGAAGTTGATATTTTTTGTAATTTTATCGCTCGTTTCAATTGAATGGTTTTTAAGGAAAATGTTTGGAACATATTAAACAAATTAAAAACTGAAAATTTAAAGCATTAACAAGAATAAATTATTATTAACAATAAAAATTAAGAAAATGAAAGTTGCAAAAAACACTGTTGTCACAATGACATACGTTTTACACCGCGAAACAGC
>JAEIGA010003062.1_pt1 | contig 26336 bp, 16 predicted proteins | sample 9270691 | NCBI WGS metagenome assembly JAEIGA01 (sample SAMN17057246, study PRJNA624740) | gut metagenome | biome: biome; isolation source: fecal sample | host: Bos grunniens | place: China: Xizang | collected 2019 | reverse complement strand
CGGTAAGAGATATCGCCGTCAGGATGCCATCGGTACTCCTTTCTGCGTGACTATCGACCATGATTCACTCAACGACCGCTGCGTTACTATCCGTCACCGCGACAGCATGCAGCAGGAGCGCGTCAAGATCGAGGATCTCCATGCAATCATCTCTAAGGAGGTTAACCTCAGCAACATCCTTAAGAAATTGGCATAATGACAGAAGAAAGATTCTCAGACCTTGGTAGAGTCGAGGCTATTGCCAGACTTTATGAAGGAACGTCGTTCAAGCCATTCAATTCAGGTTGTTTTGAGACTTCGGGCAAAAGCTTTATAAGTTCTCATGCACGTACATTCATTGAAGGCATTGACTTCGATCTGACATATTTCCCACTGAAGCATCTGGGATATAAATGTATGACTGCTGTTACGGGTGAGCTTTATGCAGATTTCGCTCACCCGCGTACAGCGGATGTACGCCTTGGTATCTCTGCTAAGCTGGATTTCAGCCATATCAAGGAACTTTGGGAAGGAGTTGTGGCAGCAGCGAAGGAGCATGGATATAAGAATGTATCCCTTGATCTTCTTCCTTCTCCTAACGGACTTACAGTAAGTGTTTCCGCAACAGGCGAGACAACTCAGCTTATGGCAAAGCGCCGTCCTGCAGCAAAGAGCATGGATCTTATCTGTGTTTCTGATAATCTTGGTGCTGCATATCTTGGATTTCAGGTTCTCGAAAGAGAAAAACGCAGATTCCAGGAGAGTGGAGATGCACATGCCCAGCCGGATCTGGACGCATATAAGAATCTTGTAGGATCATACCTTAAGCCTCAGATCAATCCTCAGATAATCAAACAGATGGAAGATGCTGAGATCATGCCTTCTCATGGCTACCTTGTGACACGCGGTCTTGCCGATACTGTAAAGAGACTTGTGCGTGACAGCGGTCTTGGGGCTAAAGTATATGTAGATAAGCTTCCGTTTGCCGGCAAGACATTTGACTTGGGCAAGGAATTGAATATAGATCCTATCTCAGCAGCTTTGAACGGAGGAGAGGACTATAGGCTGCTTTTCACTATTCCTATAGGCAAGCACGACAAGTTCCGTCACGACTTCCAGACTTTCGATATCATAGGCCACCTGGCCAAGCCGGAAGTCGGTGCAGTAATTGTGACTCCGGACGGAGTCGAACTGCCAATGAAGGCACAGGGCTGGAACAATCAATAGGCTATGCCATTACAGAACTAAGCCAGTCGGCGTCGATTTTAGCAAATCCGTCGGCTGGTTTTATTTGTGGATTGCGCTCAAGAATGCCGGCGCAGTCCTGATATACATTCCATCCTATGTTTACGCCCAGCATCTGTCCGTCAAGGCCGTACATGAAGGTTATAAGACGCTCGTCGCCTTCTCCCTCCGACTTGTAGAAATGGAATGTTGCAGCCATGAACTCATCTTTCTGCTCTGCTCCTACACTCTTCTGAATCATCTCAAGCTTGGTGACATATTTACACATCTCCAATACCACATCATCAAGCCCGGCCTCATTTATGAGGACCTTTTCCATCAATGAGCCCATGTCGTTCACCCGGCGGAGAGTATATCCTCCCATGGCCTTTGTGTGCATTGTTATAGCCTGCATCTGAGTCTCTGAAATCTCTCCTGAAGGAATCAGCCACACCATCAGTTTTGCAGCAGGGTCATGGTAGAGTGTTTCATATTTTGCAAGGTTTACCTGACCGCAGTGAGGGCATTCCCAAAGAAACAGTGAGCCATCCTTGACCTTATCTTTGAGTTCCGGATTCTCAGATGTATTGATGCTGCGGTAGACAGTGACTTTGTGCTGCTGTCCGCATTTGCTGCATGGAGCAAGAGCTTCTGTGATGATTGACATATTAGAATGATACGTTAAAGACGGCCCCGACATGGTGCGGACTCATGTTAAGACCAGTTTGTGATTTTACAATATTATAATCTGCGAGGCCGCTGTATGAATATGTTGCGCCGACAGATATCGGCCACTCGATCCATATTATTCCGCTCAGGTCAAAAGTGAGAGCTGAGCCCACGGAAAGCAGATCTGTCGTTCCGGCACGCATATAGTCTGCATGTGGAGTAAGACATAGTCTTTTTATATAGAAAAGTCCTCCCGCAACAGCAACATCTCCGATGTATATAGGAATTGCATAGTCGGCAGAAACTTTGGTGATAGAAGGGTTATATACTGAAATATAGCTTGATAGTGCTCCTTCGGATGCAAGACCTCGCGGAAGTGTCTGCACTATCGGTTGGCTGAATATTGCGTTGTTGTCAAGTTTCTGCTGGTGCATTACGGATAGCTTTACACCTTGCTCTTTAGTTATTCCCGGAACATATCCGTAGAGGTAGGCATATCCCATAGGGGAGAAGATTGTCCTGCTCTCAAGATTTGCAGATGCTCCTATTTCAGCTCCAATACCCCATCTCGGATATGCCGCAGAATGCGCAGTCGGAAGGATGCTGTAGGCCCTCATTGACCCTGACAGATAATGTCTGAAGGAGTTTCTACCTTCTGTAGCTCCTGCAAATGGCTGATACCAGGATGGATACATTCCTGTTTCAGGCAACTCAAGCACGTTTATGGATGAGTTGAACATGTCGTTGGTAATCCTGTAGCTTACTCTTGGAATGAATCCCTTATACCATCCTCCTGATGTGAAGTTGAATGGAATGTAAGTGGAAATACGTCCCTCAAAAAACGGAGCATTCAATTCGCTGGATTGCACGGAGATGCCTGTCGATTCTCCTTGCTTTACCGCAGTTACATTGAATTGTCGTGCGGCTCTGTCATTGAAATCAAGTTTGGCTTCTATGACCGGATACAGTCCTGAATATGTAAACTTGAAGTGTCCGGAATGTCTCCATTTTGAATTGTCATACGGATCTTTATGGGCGGAGTATCCGAATTCTCCCACACCCGTTGCCAACCTGTTCTGCATTATTGCAGTTGCTCCAAGCGATGCAGCCTGGTATATGTAGTCGTATGACATGTTCATTATGTTGTCGACATTCACATATACAGGAGCCCATGAGTGGATATTGAAGGCATGAGAGAATTTTCTATATCGCTTAGGCTCGGAGATATTGACTTTCAGGTCATTATCAACAGCTTTATCGTATCCGTAACATCTGGCTATTTCCTTTTCCTGCTCTGACAGACAATCGGCAATGACGTATTTGTATTTTGTTGTGAGGTCAACCGGGCGGTTAATCAGTGAATCTACCGGTGTACGGAATATCTGCATACCTTTCAATGTCGGTGCAGAAAAATAGAGGTATCTGCCGTCAGATGTGTAGGAATAATCCTTGGCACCGTACTTTGTGACAGTCTTCTGGTACATTTCACCTGAGGCCGGGTTCAAGTGATAGAGTTCGTTTACTCCTGTTCTGTCGCAAATGAAGGTGAGTTCCTTGTCAGCTGCCCTGAAATTACTGATTTTAACACTCTGAGGCTTCAATATGACTGTCCAGGTCTCGTTGTATTTGTATATTCCGAAGCCTTCGTCAGAAATAGCCGTAGCATAGATTGTATCACCGATCCATGCTGTTTCAACTATCTGTAGATCATCAGGAGCCATAATGGTCTTTCCATCCACATATATTGCACTACCTCCTTCCGGGAAGTACCGTGTAGCAGCCATTTTATTTTTGGAAAATGAAGGATTGTACAGAAGCATATCAGGATCTGTGACCTTGTCCTTATCCTTGCCGTCCAGATTGATGGATCTGATCCATGAATCCGATTTCATGCTCCACCTTTCGTCCGGCTTATCCTCGCTCCAATATATGCGGTCCTGATGAATCTGCAGTTTGGATGTTTCGTATGGAAGACGGGTTATAAGGTGCTCTTTTCCGGATTCATCGATTCTGACGAGTCTCGGAGTGTCCTGATAGCCGTTTTTGATGGTATATATATCCGTTCCATAAAGGATGGAACTGCTGTAATCCGTGTATCGACGAGGCTCTTTTGTGACCTGTTCCATATATATGAAAGGTGCACGCGCCTGGGCGTCCCGGCTCCAGATGCCATGCATTGTATCGCAGACTTCCTGGAAAGTCTCTTTAAAATTCTTCCTTGTCCTGTTTTCCTTGATCGCACGTGTGAAAGGGGATAAGTTGAATATCTTACGTGATGCCATATCATATCCGTCTTTCATGAAAGTCGGATAATCATAGAGATATCTGATGCCTCCGAATGCCATATACCCCAGGGCATAATGGTCTGGAGTGTAGTTTCTTTGAGACGGATAGCGCCACTGAGCCCATGAGCGGAAGTCTCCATTATCAAAGGCAATTCTGTAATAATTGAGAAAATCGGCGGTCCTGCCTCTTCCAGAAGATGTCAAGGCTGTCTCTGCCATGACGGCGTCACCTTCAATCAGACATAAGCCTGGATAAAGGATGGATACCAGAATGTTCCACATCTCTCCAAAGGCTAGGAAGAAAGGCCTATGGATGTTCTTCATTCCGAATTGCATCTGGGTGACATGTCTGCCTTCGTGAACGGCAAGCATTGTGGACCATGGCATGGGCTCCGGATCATATGCAGATGGAATGGTAAAGAGGTCCATTCTTTTAGGTGCCCATGCTACGGAACCGTTGTTTGCGTTATATGTATGCATCACCACCGGCATCAGTCTTCCGTCTCCCTGACCTGCAATGCGACCGGTGCTACGTGATACAGGAATCTTATACTTTTCAAGTTCTACTGCATATTTTCTTGCTAGAGAGTCGCAGCCTGACGGATAAATGACTCTGAAATTATCAGTATCGATGAACTTCCACCTCAACTTTCCCGGATCATCACCGGTGACATAGAACTGAGCCTGTGCAATCGACGGGATCAGTAAGGTCAGGAAAAGTATGATTTTCTGTAAAAGTTTCATTATTTGGTTATTGATACTCCCTTTTGTTAGAAGCGGGCTCGCAAATCTAATATTTTTTTATATTTTTGTGACTTATTCGCCTTTTTTGTGAGCAAATAAACAACCAAAATCTATATATGGAGACAATTCTTAATGTGCTATCTGTTCTAGGAGGACTTGCAATGTTCCTCTATGGTATGGCACTAATGAGTGAAGGATTGCAGAAGTCAGCTGGCGATCGCCTGAGGTCTTTCATGGCAAAGATGACTTCGAATGCACCTAAACGAATCTTGACAGGAACCCTTGTTACAGCCCTTGTTCAGTCATCATCAGCAACAACCATCATGGTTGTAAGTTTCGTGAATGCCGGACTCCTTACTCTCGGAAATGCAATCGGAGTTATCATGGGAGCAAATATCGGTACTACACTCACTGCATGGGTTACATCTCTCGGTTTTTCGGTGAACATCGCTTTGTTTGCAGTTCCGATGATGGCATTCGGATTCCTACTGCATTCAATGAAAAAATCATCACTCAAGAACATAGGTCAGTTCCTTATGGGATTTGCAGTGATGTATGTGGGTCTTACCTTCATGAAGGATTGTGCAAATGCAGTGCTTGGAGAGTATGAAACACAGATGATGGGATTCTTCGGAAGCATCAACGGTTTTGGTTTCGGATCAATTCTCCTCTTCCTTGTAGCAGGTGCTGTCCTTACAATCGTTCTTCAGGCTTCAAGTGCTACAATGGCGATCACAATGCTTCTTGCAGCATCCGGTCTTATCGGATTCGAACTTGCAGTTGCAATGGTGCTTGGAGAAAATATCGGAACCACAATCACAGCCAATATCGCAGCTGCGGTCGCTAATACATCAGCTAAGAGAGCTGCTCGTGCGCATACGATATTTAATATTGTCGGTGTTATCTGGGTTCTTATCCTCTTCGGACCGATCGTTGCGCTTATCTGCAAGATCATGACAGCTTTGGGATTTGCTGATCCTATGTCTGTAGATATGGCGGGACTAAGTGCTGCATTAGTTGAGGCCAAGTCAGCTCAGGGAGCGACAGCAGAATCTATAGCTGTGGCAGAAAATGCTTTTATGGAGGCAAAGAATGCAATGCTTTACGGTATCGCAATGCTTCATACCCTGTTTAACGTAACGAATACCCTTATACTCATATGGTTTACTCCTCTCATCGAGAAAGCTGTTATATGGCTTGTCAAGGAGCCTAATGGTGAGCATGAGGTATTCCGTCTCAAGTATATTGCAGGAGGTCCTCTCAGCACAGCGGAGCTTTCTCTCAATGAGGCTCAGCAGGAGATTGTACATTTTGCTGAAATCTGTAGAAATGGCTTCGGATATATCCGTGAGGCAGTCAATGAACAGGATCCTGATAAGTTCGATAAGATAAATGACAAGCTTATCAAGTATGAGGAAATTACTGACAGAATTGAGTTTGAGATTGCTACATATCTTAATGAGGTTTCGAAGAACGAACTCAGTCAGGAGTCTCTCGAAAATACCAAGGCGATGTATAAGATAATCGGTGAGATGGAGTCTCTTGGTGACTCTGGCGAGGCTATCGGACGAATCCTCAAGAGAAAGAATGTACATAACAAGACATTCGACAAGCCGCTTCTTGACCGTCTCAACAAGATGATGGATCTCGTCCAGAAGGGATATGATGTAATGATCGAGAATCTCAAGAATCAGGAGTTGAGGGATATATCAAATGCCGAGAACTGCGAGTATAACATCAATGAATGTAGAAACCACCTCAGAGAGGAGCATATTGTCAACATTGAGAACAGTAGTTACAACTATCTGACAGGTGTTTATTATATGGATGTTCTTTCTGAGCTTGAGAAGATTGGTGACTTCCTCATCAACGTATCGCAGGCATCAAAGAGAAAGTATGAAAATCAGAACTAATCTATATTTCTTTGCAGTTGTCGTTTTGATGATGGCATCCTGCAATGGGGGAAATACAAAAAAAACAGAACAGGTGAAGGCAGAGCAGGAATTTAAAGCTCTGCCTTTTCCTGCTGTACAGGTCCCTTCTGTGATGAACGATCCGGATGACGTGCTGGTATATCTTGCCGAGAACTATTGGAACGTAATCACAGAACCTTCTCGTAACTATCGTTGTGACAGTCTTTATGTCAGTGGAGTTGATAAAGGTTCCGTAGAACAGAAATTTGCTGATTGGACACTGCTTCTTGATAATGTCAGCCTTGATATTGCAGTAAGATCGATAGAAAATCTGTACAATAAGGCATCCGATTGCGAGAAAAAGAATCCATCATCCAATGTGTTTGAAACCATTGTTTCACTCACTGAGAAATATTTTTATGATCCGAATTCACCCATGAGGAATGAGGATTATTATTTGCCTTTCGTGTCAAGGTATGCTCAATACGATGGCTTGTCTGATGTTGAAAGAGAAAAATATGCACGACAATCCCGTCTATGTGCTTTGAACCGCAAGGGCACGAAGGCAGCAGACTTCAAATTTTCCGATAAAAACGGTAAAATCCGAACTTTATACGACATCAAGGCAGAACTTACCCTTCTCTTCTTCAGTAATCCGGGTTGTAATGCGTGTATGGATATCATAAAGGTGCTCAGGGATGAGCCCGTAATATCTTCTTTGATAACCGGCGGGAGGATGGCTGTCCTGAATATATATATAGATGAGGATATCCAGGCATGGAGGTCATATATGCCGATATATCCTGAAGAATGGTATAATGGTTTCGATCCTGAATTTGTGCTTAGAAATAATGAAATATACAATATCAGAGCGATCCCTTCATTATATCTTCTTGATAAAGAAAAGAACGTCCTGATGAAGGACGTTCCTGAAAATGTATTGTTTAATTATTTATGTTCTGCTTACGGTACTGGTACGGGGTCATGTCGGTAATCGCCTTGAACCATCTCGAGAAATTATAGCTCTGAGGGATTCCCACTAAGGTTCCTACCTCTTCAATGGATATTTTCTCTCCATTGGTCAGTATAATCTTGCTTTCTTCAATTCTAAGTCTGTTCAACCAGACCTGGAAGTTAGTGTCAAGGTGCTTGTTCAGATAGCTGGACAGGTAGTTCTGATTTGTGCCCATCTGCATGGCTACATCCTTTATATTCAGATCAGGCTGACAGAACTTCTTGTCAGCTATCCATTTTTCTACCATAGGGCCAATCTTGCTGCTAAGTTCCCTGGCCTTTTCATTGTTTGCTTTTTCTTCCTCCTGCTTTGTCAGATTTATGTTCTTTGCTCTGATTTTCTCAATCTTTTTCGGCATGAATTCCAGAACCTTATATACTATATATCCGTAAATGATAGGAATTGAGAGATAATAGTATACGTGGATTTCCGGAAGATAGAATGAAACAATTGTTATTGCTGACATGAAGAGTGACAGGAAGATAAGATTTCTTATCCACGATATGTCTGGACTTTCGTCATAGAAGTTGTCAAGATCTTTCTTGCATTTTATATATTCTCTGAGGCAGATGTAGAACATCCTGATACATTTTATTCCGAAAATACACCCAAAGATAATTGTCAGAGTCTCTTGTGCCGGCTCATATAAAAGTCCTACAGCTCCGCTGACAAGCATTATTGATGTCGGCACTATGCCATCCACAAAGAAATTTTTGGTCAGATAGCGTGGTGTTTCCATAAGGAAAAGCAAAGACGCGTACGTTGCCCATGAATGAATAAGCGTAAATGTGACAAGAAGCCAGAATTCTATATACGGCGTTATCACACTGTCAAGGATAATTCTGCAGATGCAGTATACTGCAATTACGCAAAGACTGCTTCCAAGAGCCTTACGGGCCTTTCTATAATATTCAAAACCTTGTTCCTTTGGAATTGAAAGGAATAAGGTTGTCAGTCCGAATATACCGAAAATCAAAGTATATCCGAACTCAAAGAATAAATAAGTAAGATCGTGATTCATTTATACTCTAATAACACTACAAAGGTATAAAAAATGATTTTAATTATTGCGTAGGCGTAAATTTTTAAGCAGACGCAAAAAGTAAAAATTGTTTTTGTGTGAAAATCTTGCTGAAAATCTTGTGTTTGCGTTAAAAAATGTGTGAGTGAAAATAAAAATTGCGTTTGCGCATAATCTGCACTGCAAAAGTTGTCGAAACTCTTGCACCTATATACTTTTGCTAACGCTGGACGTCACAAATCCGGGTATCCCGGATGCTATTCCATCTATTTATATACGCGATGTTCAGCAGAAGAAGTTATCAATCAACTGAGATTTGCTGATGAAACGCATTTTAACACTCACACTCATTTCCCTTGTTGCTTTTGCCGTTGAGGCATCAGCACAGAAGGTTGCCGTCAAGACCAATTCTCTTTATTGGATGACAGCGACTCCTAATGTCGGATTTGAGGTAGCCCTTGCAGACCGTTGGACATTCGAACTGGCGGGCGGTTACAATCCTTGGACATACAATAAGGAGGAAAATGTAAAGGCTAAGCATTTTCTTGTGACTCCCGAGGTCAGATATTGGTTCTGTGAGAGCTTTCTGGGTCACTTCCTTGGCGCAAATGGAAATTACGCTCAGTATAATGTAAGCGGAGTCAAAATTCCGAATGTCTTCATACCGCTTTCTTCCGAGCAGGATGATAATAACAATGATCCTAAGGATGTGCGAAGGCAGGGATGGGCCACGGGACTGGGAGTTACTTATGGATATGCAACTCCGATCGCCCGCAGGTGGAATATCGAACTGACTGTAGGCCTTGGATGGTGGTATACGGAATATGATCAGTTCGAAAGTCGTCCGTGCGGACTTTTCCAGCAGAATGTCCAGAAGCATCTGATAGGACCGACAGCGTTAGGAGTCTCATTCATTTATATGATAAAGTAAGGAGGAAAAGATATGAAAAAGATACTTGCAACAGCAGCAGTTTTGTTCGGAATGACAAACATGGCAGATGCTCAGACAATTATCACAGATGAGACACTCGCTCACGACGGATCAGTGGTTACAGTCACCTTCAATGTAGATACAGATGTCAAGGACCTCCCGTCAAACCGCAAGGAAGTCATCATGCCATATATATATAATGGAAAAGACACTCTCTGGATGGACGTGATGGAGGTTTATGGAAAGGGAAGATACAAGAGAGAAAGACAGATCAATGCCATCAACGGAGACAAGGACTGGGAACTCGGAGCAAATCAGTTCATGAAGGGACAGGTCTACAGCTACTCGGCAAAGGTGCCTCTTAAAAGATGGATGAAATCGGCAAACCTTGGAATCCGCAGACATTTGGTCGGATGTGCATGTGAGACTGATCTCCATTATGAGAATCTGGCAGAAGGAGTGGTGCTGTTCGAGGAACCTCAGATGCCGGCAAGAAGAATTCCGAACTATGTTCTTGCAGATGCTTCGAGAATTTGGGATATGGGTCAGGATCACCTGGAAATCATATTCAAGGTTTCAAAGATCGATATTGATCCGACAGTATTCAACAATGAAGTGGTGTTTGGAAAAATTCTGGCAGCGGTTGATAAGATCTTCACAAACCCAGCATACAAGATGGACAAGATCGTAGTGGCCGGATATGCATCTCCTGAGGGAAAACCTGGATTCAACAACTGGCTCGGATATAACAGAGCACTGGCGCTTGTCAAGTATATTCTCACCAACCGACCACAATACAATCTCACGATGGATAATTTCCAGATCATCAACGGAGATGAAAACTGGGTCGGCTTGAAAGACAGACTCCTTCAGTCGGATATGAAAAATAAGGATAAAGTTCTTGCAATTATTGATGATTCCAAGCTGAAGGGTCAACAGAAAAAGGCAAGGATCAAGGCCTTGGATGGGGGAAAGACCTGGAAGAAGATGCTCGATGAGATTTATCCTCACCTCAGAAGCGCAGAATACCTGGCAGTATACTTCGATTCGACGGAAGACAAGGCGGTGGATATAATCAATGAGGCAAATGCAAAGATCAGGGCTGGAGAATATGCGGAAGCGCTTGAACATGTTATGCCGGTACAGAAGGATCCAAGAGCTTGCAACACTATCGGAGTCGCCCTGATGATGCAGGGAGAATTTGAGAAGGCGATGCCATGGTTCGAGAAGGCTCTCGAAGGAAATTGCCCTTCAGCGCAGCAGAATATAGATGCAATAAACGCCGAATATGAGTACGAAAACGACCAGAGGTCGGCAATTGAAGAATACTTGAAGAAATTTGAATAATAAACCTTATAAACAATAGCATTATGAAACTTATTAAATTGATGTTGTCTGCTTCTGTAGCAGCTTTGGCACTTGTTTCATGTAACAAGCAGGACACTACCCCTGAGGCACCTAAGCGCCTGAAGACTGTCGAGGTTTCTCTCGAGAATGTAGCTCTTACAAAGGGTCTTGCAGGACCTAAGATTGAGGCAGGAGATGCTGTCATCCTTAATGATTTCAAGATCTTCCTTACTGACGGATCCGGTAACGAGTACACAGCAAAGGTTGCAGACGGTTCTGCAGACGCAAAGACTTATTGGAATACCGTTGACCTTTCGTCAGGTGCAATCCAGGCTTCTTTCCACTATGTGGATCCTAACTGTACAAAGGTTGTGGCTGTAGGTAACCTTGGTGATGACCTTACTTTCGCGGAGTACCAGGCCCTTGCAAACCTTAAGGTTGATGATCAGCAGGAGCAGGACAAGCTCGTTCTTTACGATGTAAAGGATCTTGTAAAGGCTTCAGGACAGCACACTGACACAAACGTAAACGGAACTACTTACGTTTCTGACGTATATGAGGCTGCCCTCGTTCTCTCTCCACGCGTTTCACGCTTCGAGGTAGATGGCTTCACAGTAAAGTTCAACGCTACGCCTAAGTATCAGACAATCAATGTAACTCAGCTTGCATTCCAGAACTACTATCCTGAGACTTCAGTGATCACTGGTACAGAGTCAGGTACGCTTGTAAACCACATCGCAAACCTTGCTGATCAGTCAGAAGTCTATAACTGGCTCGATACACCAGCAGCAGGAACAACTCCTTGGTACAGAGATTACTTTGATCTTACAATCACTCCATCAGCTCCTACACAGGATACTCCTCAGCCTCTTGCATACCATGTGTTCTCCAGCTCAGAGGCTCCGGTGATGGTGATCAAACTTCTTGCTGACGGACAGCCTGCATATCTCTACTCGAAGGGCTTCTACAAGACAGACGGAACACAGGTTACTGAGTTTGAAGAGGGTAAGATCTACCGTATGAGCGCAAAGGGTGAGGTTGAGAACGACGGTTCCATTCCTATCGACGAGGATGATATCGACCCGATGGACAGATGTCTTGAAATCACTGTTGACGTAGTAGACTGGGTTGTAGAACTTGTTTATCCAGAATTCTAAACCGACTTCAGCAGACGCTGAATCTTTAAAACAACATCAATAAATGGCGAAGGGGCTTGGCACCCCTGAGAACCGGGCCCCTTCAATATTTATAGATTTCTCTACTTAAGTCGTAATGACATTAAACTTCAAAAACATACAGATTATGAAATTCAACTCAATAGCTTTAACCCTTCTGGTTGCCGGAGCACTCTCCACTTCCTGCATTAAGGAGGATCATAGCCAGTGCCATAATGTCTACCAGCTCGCCCTGAGTTATATGGGTGACGGTAAGACAGAGATCTTCTCTGAGAAGATAGATCGCGTGCATATGTATGTTTTTGATGCAAACAGTAACTGCGTTGTCTCTGAGCAGCTTTCTGACGCAGATGTACAGGCGCGCATCACAACTCTTCCGCCTCTTGAGCCGGGAGATTATAAGATAGTATGTGTAGGAAATGCCTACGAGACAGAAGTGGAGGGTCTGTTATCGGGCAATCTTGAGCAGGTCGTTTTTGCTGCTGAAGATTATGTGGCGGGAAAGACAGTTTCCGGAAACGATCCGCTGTACTGGTCTTCGATTGATTATACCATCGCCCCTTATGATGAGTACAAGCAGATCGAGACACGTACGACAACTTTTGCCAGCTCGCACTTTGATATAATAGTGGAAGTCGAAGGCGTGCCGGCCCTGACCAAAGCTTCAGGTTACCCTACGATAGAACTTGTAGGAGTTTCACCTCAGACAGATTTTACCAACAAGGCAAAAGGTCAGGCAACAACTTACGTGATGGATGCGGTTCATGATGGAGTGAAGACACTCTCGGCAACCGGCAACATCATGAGACATACAGATCATGAAGCCGTTTATTTGAGGCTTGCAGGCTCCGGCGGAGCATCGATGGTAGAAGTAAACTTCGCGCAGCACATCGCGCAACACAACATAGATGTAACAAAGCACGAATGCGTGATTCCATTCAAGATCGAATTCAAATCATCAAGCATCTCAGTATCGGTTCCTTCATGGTTCATTGAAAACGTAACACCAGACTTTTAATAATCATCACATATGCAGAAAATCAATAACATAATACTAAATGCCGCTATATTTCTGGCTGCGGTAATGATGTCGGCGGGCTGCCTCGAGAAAGAGGATGTTGCTACGGGCATGCAGAGTGTGATGATAGAGCTCAGCGTGTCGGCTGAGGGTATGACCAAGGCGACTCCAACAGCATCAGAGGAAGTTATTAACTCTCTTCGTATATACGCATTCTGCGGAGATAGGCTTGCAGGATATGCATCAAGAAGTACCGTAGCTCAGGGGGAACCTTTCTATATGGATCTCGAACTTCCTGCAACAGGAACACACGATGTAGAGTTCTATGTTATCGCAAATGAGGCTCAGATGGCTTATCAGAACGGAACTCTCTCTCTTTCGGAGAATATGACTCGCGGTGAACTGGAGTCAATAAAGTTCACAGGTCTGACTTCAGGAGATGCCTTGCCTATGTATTGCATTCAGAATGAGGAGATCAACGTAAGCGAGATCACAGCTGCTGTAAATACCGAGGCCGGACACGAGGGACATTTCATTCTGACAAAGAAAGTAAAGCTGGATCTGACAAGATCGCTTGCAAAGATTTCTTTATATGCAGCAAAGATACAGGGTACAGCATCCACTCCTCAAATTGTCAGTGCCAAGCTGCTTGCAGCAGGAACAAGGACCTACAGCTACCTTTTCCCTCAGTTGCCTGAGACACTTAACGAGATTACTTCACGTCCCAACGACCGGACGATCCTCACATCTGCAGTGAATGTAAATGCAGCTGTAGAAAAGGGAACCAAAGATGCTTCAAAGTATGACCTGGTGCTTGCAGACGCTTATCTTCCTGAAGTCACTTACGGAAGTTCTGACTGCACCGAGAGTTCCGGCTATGAAAGAGAGGTGGTCTTGAGAATAGAATATTCGCTGAGCGATGGAGGCGAGATCCGCACAGGATTCGTCTATATGCCGCAGATCAAGAGAAATACTCATTATAAGGTATGTGTCCTGATAAGCTCAGAGGGTCAGCTGATCATCAATTATGAGGTATTGCAGTGGGAAGACAACGTCATCAGTGATATACATTTTGACTATCCGACACATTCTTATCTGAGAGAAAGTATCCCGACTACAGAGTCAGAAGTTGCACTGAAACCATCTCAGCAGGCTCAGATGTCAGAAGCAAAGCCTTTTGAAGGATATTTTCAGATGACATATCCGTCAAATGATGCCTGGACTCCGACGCTGATGGGACCTCAAGCAGGAAACTGTACAGTCACAGTATATGACGTGAGCACATTGACCCCTACAAAGATTGATGAAGATCAATGGCCTATAGCGGCATCGGATAAGTGGTATAAGATAGTAGTGACGCCAGATCCGGTGAAAGTCGATGTTGGAGATGAGGTGAAGCTCGCAGTGACATACAAGGCCGCAGGATTCGAGACAATCGAGTATATGCTCATAAATGGAAGTTACCAGGAATACTACTGGCCATATTCCGGAGGATCTCAGGAGGATGCCAACTTCGTCATAATAACAATGGTAAACTAAACGAATATGAAACGAATACTAAATACAATCATAATCTCAGCTTTGGCAGCTCTTTCTTTCTCTTGTCAGATGAAGGAAGAAATGGCCGTGCCGATGAATGAGAATATTGTTCTGGATCTTTCGTCTGGTCTTACCAAGGCTGATCACACTTCGACAGAGGCTTTTGTAAATCACCTTGACGTATTCATTTTCGAGTCTGTTTCAGGTGCACCGACTATTGGTAAGCATTATGGAAGATATATGGTGAACAACGCATCAAGCCTGACTCTGAATGCGAGGAGAAGCGAGTTCAATCAGGAAAAGAAATATTTCGTTTATCTTGTTGCCAACAGCGTGGTTGAGGAGTCCGAGTTTGCTTCATATACAGACCACAACACTCTTCTGAACAAGATTCAGGAGGACAGAAATATCCATCTTGCAGGCCTTAACATTGCAAATGCACCTAAGTATTTTCTTATGGATGCTGTGGCGAAGGACAATAATGGAAGTTATCCCGTTCAATTGAACAATGGAAATCCGGCAGACAATACAGTTCTTACTGCTCAGCTTAAACGAGCTGCTGCAAAGGTTGTCATCAATATTCAGGCAAGCAGCAAGGTAGAGTTCATGCCATATACAATCGCTGAAGGATCGGAGGGTGGTCTATACTATGTCCGCAATCTTCCTTACCAGACATATATCCTCGCTGAGGCAAAGGCAGCTGAAGATATAACTGCTGAAGTCAGAAATACTTCCAAGAGCGATAGTGAATACTTCATCTGGAGACCAGAGACCGATAATAAGAATATATCTCTCACGACCTACGTGTACCCTCACAGCTGGAGCAATACAAGTATCCTTGAAGAGGAGACTTGCGTAGTGATGAATCTTCCTTTAAATTACACCGACGATCTGGGAAATGTTCATGTTTATCATAACAGCTGGTACAAGATCCCGATGACTGATGACAAGAAGTTCGAGAGGAATAATTACTATGAGGTGAATATTACTCTCAACCGTCCTGGAGCCATTGCTGAGTCAACACCTGTGGATGTGGAGGATGTATATTATGCAGTTGCAGACTGGACCAAGGTTCCGGAAATAAATGTGGGAGGAGAGACAAGACCTGATTACCTTCAGCTCAATAAAGACCATGTGGACATCTATAACCAGAACTCGGATGAATCCTCATTAAGCTTCACTTCTTCTACACCGATTCCTGCAGACGGAATCACTCTTCTTGAGGCATATTACTATAACTACCTTGACCAGAGAGTAAATCTGCAGACAAACGACCCATACAGAATATATAGTCAGATCGGGGCGACAGCACAGCAGAACGTTCTGAACGGCAGCATAACCATCAACTCTCCGTTCTATTCTTCGACTCAGGAGTACCACAGCAATGCGATCCGTTATCTGAAGTTCAGAGTCCAGAATTCTTCAGGACAGACAGCGGAGTTCACGGTGTCACAGTATCCGACTTTGTACATCACCAACGAATTAGGTGCCTATTCATACAGATCTGACTTTGGAGGAACGACTTATGAGCAAAGAGGAAATCCAAACTACTCCGCAGTAAACTGGAGCTCTGGTTCATGGTCATATGCTCAACAGGGGTCTATCAACAGTTACTTCTTCGCTTCGAAGTTTGTAAATGGAAATGCCAATTCATCAGGTAACTATGATATTGAAGTTTATTATTGGCCAAACAGCGGAAGCCGCCGCACTGTGACAGACGGAACATTCAACAACCCTCGCATGTATCACGTTCATGTAACGGCAACATCAGCTGATTACATCGTGGCAAGACCAAGATTGGATGAAGACGGTTTCACAGAGAGCACACCGGAGAATACGAAGCTGGTATCACCGTCATTCATGATCGCTTCGCAGCTTGGTGCGACCAACATCCCAGGAGGTTACGGCGGCTTTGGAGGATCTATCAGAGAACTTCCAGGAGGAATTGACCAGGCAAAACGCCACTGTGAACTATATGTGGAGGTCGGTGCTGACGGGCAGGTATACGACGATTGGAGACTTCCTACTGCAGCAGAGATCGACATCATCATCAAGCACCAGCATGCAAGTGATGCAATGGCAGAGGTGCTTTCAGGATCGAGATATTACTGCGCATACAACATAGAGACAGGCCAGCCGATCCACACCAAGTCAAGTGAAGGCGGCAACAGCGGCTCCTGCCACGTACGCTGCATCCGCGATGCATATTAGTCATAGAGATATCTCGACCATGCTCGACATGACAATTTAATGCTGAACGTCTATGTCATTCCGAGCGAGTGAAACGAGCAAAAATAGAGTAGAACCAACAAACGATAACACAATGAAAAGATACATCAACATAGCCCTCTCAATAATTGCATGCATCAGCCTTACTGCTTGCGTTGAGGATCTTGTGGGACCTGAGACCAATGCGGCCCAGGATGGCTATATGACCTTGAATTTTGCAGTACAGGTGCCTGATATGAATCATGTGCAGACCAAGGCTGTGGATCCTGACGGAGGTGGAGTGCAGCAGATGACGGTTTTCTGTTTCGATGCTAATGACTTGTTCATCACTACAGTTACAGCAGACATCGTTCCGAGCGCATCCAGCTTATCATTATCCGGAACCCTTGAGGTTACTGTTCCTGATCATACCGTCACAATGCAGCTTGTCGGAAATCAGAACCTTACATATTTCCGTGAGGATAATTACAGAGGTATGTCAGAGGTCGATGTAATGGCATCTTTGGAGGCATCAGCGGGTCGTATGATCTACTGGTCGCGTAAGACCGTAGATGAACTTAAATCTCATACCTCTGAGAGCAATCCGGTGTTCCTTCTTAGAAATCAGGCTAAAATTACTCTCAGCGTTGAGGGATCTACAGGATTCGAGCAGAAGGGATGGATCGTTGTGAATTCGAATGCTTTCGGAACAGTGGCACCTTATTGTCCTGAGCATGGTTTTGAGGCGCCTCATTACATTAACAGACCATTTGTTACCCTTCCTGAGAACACCACTAAGCTTGGTGACTTCCTGGATGTAAGAACAAATGCGGAGGAATATATTTTCGAAACCGAGAATACAGTTGATTCGCCGATAGACTTTATCGTAAAAGGTTCTCAGAGCGGTGGAGAGGATCTATATTATAGAATTTCTATCATTGATCAGAACGGTGAGTATATCCCTATTTTGAGAAATCATCATTATACAGTGAATATCGCTGGTCCGCTTTACTATGGCCAGCCGACTTTCGCCGAGGCTCTTGAAGCTCCTGCAACAAACAACGTGTGGGTGTCTGTGTCTGATGATATCAACACTCTTACAGACGGCGTGAATACTCTTTCTGTTGATAAGACACACGTTGTCATCGGAGAGGAGGAGTTCAAGAGTCCTAATGAATACTATCTGTATTATACGCTCGCTACAGCCGGGTCTGTTCCAACTGCTGCGGAGGTGTCTTGGGTTGAGGGAAATAATGTGGCAATGTCTGCTTTTTCACACACCTTTGATGCTGCCACCGGCAGAGGAACAATCTGTGTGGAGCTCAACTCAATGGGAGATCTTCAGAAGCGTGAGGGAACTCTTCTTGTGAAGTCTGGCCGTCTGTCCAGAAAGATAAAGGTCATTACTGTCAAGGAACAGCACTTCGAGCCTGCATGGATTACAACGAATGTATATGGAAAGGAATCAGGAGAGAATGTCACAATGATGTTTACTATCCCAGAGGTCTGCCCGGCAGAACTTTTCCCGATGGATGTTCTCATCTCTGTGAACGACATGGATATCCGTAATGCTTCCGGCATGGTTCTTCCGATTATCAGAGCAGACGACGATCGTTACGGTGAAGATAATGGCATCGGATACAAGTATGTTCTGACTGTTACTGAGCCAGGTGTTCAGCGAGTATATCTCAAGACTATTCTGGATCATACAGAAGAAAATGAAAAGACCGTTGTCCTGACTGTTGAGGCGCCTCATTTTACCAGCCTTTCAAAGACTGCTACTTTCCAGGATGCTATCGAGGCGAGAATTCTCATCCATAACCTGAAATCGTATGTTGCGAAGACTCCGGCAGACGAGTATATCTACTACTACCTTGTGCCACAGAAGATCAATGCTCCAGTGGAATTCCAGACTCACCTTGGTGAGGTTGTAGCTTCGGCAGCAGAAGCGGATGTGACACTTACAAATCCAAACGGAGAGCCTACCCACTTCAGATACATATCTCCGAATCTGGATTTCTCGGCTACTGATGGAGACGGCTATAATGTAGATGAGTTCCTGCTCTATTCTCAGAATCTTGAGCACAATCATGATCATACAGGTCTGTTCTTCTTTGACTTCTATAAGAACCTTGATCCGGCTAACTGGTCAGCATCGGGAGGACGAGTGTTGGGATTCTTCAGAAACTCGAATGCGACTCCTGGCGGCGGTGCCACATATCACCTGAAGACCACCAAGCCTAAATCAGACGAGGTCGTGAGAATTGCTTCCAATCCTTATGGATTCCCTTCTGTGACCATAGGAGAGTCAGGAGAGCTTGCAATTATGAATTATGTGGCTCCTGACGGAAAATGTACGGGAATAGGTAAATATAAGTCTTGCGTCTTTGAGCTCGCGACACATCATCCGTTCCATTTTTCAGCTGCTCTTGACATTGAGGGCACGAGGATAGGAACGAATGTTCAAGGTGAAAATGAAGAAGTCGTGGACCAGGTCAATTTAAGCTATGCTCCAGGACAGTCTATCAATCTTGAATTTGATGTGACAAGTTTCACTTCAAATGATGGCTCTGAATCAGTGGATCCATTTGGAACAGCATTCGATATTGAGATTACAGCTCCGATGCTGGAACTGGATACGACAAGTCCTTTATATGATGCTGGTAAGATTTCCAACCCTTCTGCAGGAAAGTACATCTATCACGTAGCTGCAGACCGCGATGCGGAAAGGAAGGGAACACTTGAAGCAACCAAGGATGAAAAAGCAACAGCAAGCCAGGTGGGTGAGAGAAAGTGCATCCCATTCAAGAAGAAGGGAATTGTATCAGCAGGAGAGATCGTAATACGTTCAGACGAATCAAAGGTGGTGTTCTATGAGAAGACCTTCAAGATTCAGAACAACTCGATTGTCGGCAAGTTTGCTTATCGTTCGGCAACAGGTGTGACAGAGATCCCTGCAGGCACCTTCGTTCCATTCGAGATGCTTCCTACATACAACCGTATCGGAACAGTGACAGTTGGTGCTTCCGGACAGTTTGAACTTCGTCTCCGCAGTGAATATAAATATGACTGGGCGACCGATGATGTGAAGTTCCAGTTCACTGACGACAACGGCGTGATTTATGAAAAGACATTTGACAGCTTGAGCGCATTGACAGCATCGCTTGGCGGCCAGATTATCCTTGAGCCTGTAAATTAGGCAATGTTATAGCAGCCAATCTACTCTAAATAACGTTCAGCAAAACCACCCCACGGCTGAGTCCATTCGGACGGGGTGGTTTATTTTTTTCCCCTCCAGTCGCTTTGCGACACCCCAAAAATGGCATAGTGACCTATTGGCCTTTCCGTATTTGTTGGCACAAATACACGGCCCGGTCGCGGCGTCTGATGATGCCTTGTTAATATTATCTATTTTCGTCGAATATGAATGGATTGTATATTCTAACAAATTTTGTTAATTTTGTTAGCTCTAACACTATTCGCTATGACTATCACTAAACAACTTTGGGCTACATTGCCATCTGGAAAGGAAATCTTCCTATATACCCTGAAAAACGAGTCAGGGGCATATGTTCAACTTTCAAACATCGGTGCAGGTGTCGTGTCTGTAGTCGTTCCTGACAAGGACGGCAACCTGGATGATGTTGTGCTTGGATATCCTGAGGCGTCAAGCTATTTCGGAGACGGTCCATGTGCCGGAAAGGTTCCGGGACGTTATGCCAACCGTATCGCCCTTGGTAAGTTCACCCTTGACGGAGTTGAATACACATTACCGATAAACAATGGTCCGAATCATCTTCATGGTGGTCCGGAGGGCTTCCAGAATAAAGTCTGGGAAAGCCGTGAGCACGAAGGTGGTGTAGAATTCCTCTATGTTTCAGAGGATGGCGAGCAGGGATACCCTGGCGCTGTGAAGACAGTGGCTCGTTATGAGTGGACAGAAGAAAACGAACTTCGTCTCACACTTACAGCTGAATCAGACGCTCCTACAGTAATCAACCTTACAAACCATGCCTATTTTAATCTCAATGGTGATGGAAACGGTGACATTCTCGGTCACATCCTTACACTCAACGCTTCGGAATATCTCCCTACTGATGCGACACAGATTCCACTTGGTGAGAGCGCTCCAGTGGCAGGTACACCGATGGACTTCGTAAATGGAAAACCAATCGGACAGGATATCAAGGCCGATTTCGAGCCTCTCAAGATCGGAAAGGGATATGACCATTGCTGGGTCATCGACGGTGCCGAGCCAGGCCAGCTTCAGTTCTGTGCAGAGCTTTATGCTCCAGAGAGCGGTCGCGTTCTTGAGATGTACACAACTCAGCCAGGAGTTCAGGTCTACACAGGAAACTGGCTCACAGGCAGCCCTGCAGGAAAGAATGGCCACGTCTACGAGGACTACTGCGCTGTAGCAATCGAGTGCCAGAACTACCCAGACGCTCCAAACAAGCCAGACTACCCATCACCGGTCCTACGTCCAGGCGAAGTTTACCAGCATGCGATCATCTTTGCATTCAGCACACGCTAACCGTCATCCCTAGTTCCACTGGAACGTCATCCGTTATCGTCGTTCCCGACCAGACATAACCGTCGTTCCCTACCGACATAACCGTTATCCCCGGCTTTACCGGGGATCTCACTCAGTTACACCTACACCTTGACAAAAAATCCTGCAATTCTTTGTCAAGGTGTCCCTGTTTTTGTACCTTTTTGCTCGTTTTTCGTGACACCTTGACGAAAAATCAGCCATTTTTTTGTCAAGGTCTATTGGGTAGCAGTTCTGACTCATCGCGAGTTGCCGTTTTGAGAAAAATCTTTTCTTTGCTAGACTGTGGAGAGGTGGGGTGTGTAGAGAGGAGGCTGCATGTGTGCATTTATCCATTTCATATTTTCCATGGCTATGAGAGGCACAAGACAAAGCCGCGAGCCTTTCGGTCTCGCTCGCGGACTTTGTCTTGAGGTGCTGGCCTGGCGTATTCGCCAGCACCGGTGTCGTTCATAAGTAATAAGGTCTATAACATTGCCAGGCACCTGCTGATTTGCGCGGAGCTTAGGTGAAGTGTATTGTAGAGGTGATTGGCTATGTGTTTTTTCTCTTCGGATGAGAGATGGTAAACAGATGTCTTCTCATATTTGGGCAGAATGTTTCTGTCGATTTCTGTGCATAAATCTATATCGGAAAGCTTTCTGTAGTCAGCTTTTCCATTCTCAAACAAAAGCAGCTTTTCCAAAGGATCCGTATTCACGCCCCGTTCAATACTTTGTATGTTGATCAGTTGAGAGTTATTCTGATCTTTACTCTGCTCTGCTTCCCATTCTTCAGATGACTTCCGACTCATATAGAAGTTGAACATTCTAGGAGTCACATAGAGGTTTTCCACCTGTGGTATATCAAGAACACTTTCTCTAAGGAATACTCCACTTTTGTTCATTTTATATGAATCAGGATATTCGGCAGTCCTACCAAGGTATTTGTAATATGACTTTCGTGGCAACAGATTTTCCTCTGGTCGTTTCCCCATTTCGCTCATAAATATGGCATTTGCTGAACAATGCGGATAAGCATAAGGGATGGGTGCTACACCATGATGCAGAGCATTTCGTAATATATAACTCATTGCTGCCAGCATGTGGTGATACCCCACCACTTCCATAGTAAAATGCAGGTTCTCTCCAAGTCTACCTATCCGCCCGTATTTCTTATTGAAATACATCGTATAAAGCATTCGAAAGCACATCATGAAATCCTTTGGAGACGCAGTCTGTACCAACAAGTGCATGTGTGTGGACATGAAGGATTCAACAAGTCCTGTAGAATTTGTTTTGTAGAGTGCGATTGCAAAGCAATTGAATCCTCTGTAATAGTCTTCGAGATCTCTGAACATGATCTCGTTTCCTGCCGAAAGGCATAAGTGATAAGTTTTCTTCATAACATTTCTTTATTTCCCAACACAACCGATCACTCCAATCTTGCTTCACATCTTTTCACGAAATGCATTCAGTAAGTCTAACTCTATGACAAATATATACACTCCCACTAGAAAACCCATCGATTTTTCCAGAAAAAGAACACTTGAACTGCACCTTGACAAAAAATCCCGCAATTCTTTGTCAAGGTGTCCCCGTTTTGAGGACATTTTCCTGTTTTCTCGCATACCTTGACGAAAAGTCGTCCATTCCTTTGCTAGGATGTAGAGAACCCTAGCTGGTTTGTTGCTTTTTCAAAATGAAGAGAGTAAATTTGAGTGCAATTAATGAGAAACATAACAGTATGAAAATGGCAAACAATATTTTAAGTAAAGCATTGTGTGCGTTAATCTTATGTGGTGGACTGGTAAGTTTCGCCTATGCTGAAGGTTCACATAAAGATGGTGGTGATGAATGTCAGACAAATGATGGTATCACGAATACTTTTGGCGGTGTGACTTTGACAGCTTCGCACTGCAATCTGACTGAAACGGGAGTGACATTTTATGGTAAGGCTATCTTCGCCGAAGATTATACTACAGAAACTTTCGGAATACTATATTCTACAGACCCGAAAATAACATCGTCAACAGCATCAAAACATTCGATATATCTTAGAGAAAGTTCGGAATTTTCGTTTTCTATCGAATCACTGAAGCCTGCTACCACATATTATTATGCATTGTATATAATGCAGGGGCCGTTATATAAACTTAGCAAGGTCAGTTCTTTCACAACAACGTCTTTTATTTTTCCGGACTTGAACGATGCGACAGATATCACTGATGAGTCTGCTACTATTAGCGGAACAGTGAACCTTGCATCCGGTACAGCGCGCGATTGTGAGTATGGTATTCAATATTCATCGGATTCAGACCTTTCGGCATATGGGATATCGGAAAAGATAATTTACATAGACTCGGAGTGCAAGTTTGCTCTTCCGATTGCATCGTTGGCCCCTGCAACAACTTATTATTATCATTCTTACATAAAGAAGAACGGAGTCTATTATTACGGTGAGATAAAATCTTTTACGACAGATTCTCTTGTTGCTCCATGTTTGAATGATGCGACGGATATTACTTACGAGTCTGCCACTATTAATGGTACTGTGATCTTTGCATCCGGTACAGCACCAGATCTGGAGTATGGCATTCAGTATAGTACTAGTAAAACATTCTCGTCAGGTGTTACAAAAAAGAGCATAACTGACATTGATTATGATAATGGGTTTAGTATATCAATTTCCTCTCTTACTGCAGGAATAACCTACCATTATCGTTCATATGTCAAGAAGAACGGCAGTTATTGCTATAGCGATGTGAAATCGTTTATGATATATCACCCTTACATTAGTCAGACAAACTTAAATACTTCGTCAGCGACAGACTTATCACCAAGCCAATCTGCTAACTGTTACATCGTTTCAAAAGCAGGTCTTTATAAGTTCAAGACAGTAAAGGGAAATAGTTCAGAGTCAGTTGGAGAAGTGGCTTCTGCTTCAATTCTTTGGGAAACATTCGGTACTTCTGAAACACCTAACTATTGTGATTTGATTAAAGCATTCTGCTACAAAGACGGCTACATCGCCTTCCAGACAGCAGAAACTTTTAAAGAGGGTAATGCAGTCCTCGCTGCGAAGGATGAGGATGGAAACATTCTTTGGTCTTGGCATATCTGGTTGACAGATCAGCCTCAGGGTCAGGTGTATTACAACAATGCAGGCGTTATGATGGACCGCAACCTTGGTGCTACCTCTGCTACCCCAGGTGACGTTGGTGCTCTCGGCCTTTTGTATCAGTGGGGCCGTAAGGATCCTTTCTTGGGTTCTTCGTCAAGCACCATTGCAAAATCCATTATCACTTGGCCAGATGAAGTATCATCAAATTCAAGTACTGGTACCATAGCTTACGCTACCGCCAACCCTACTACTTTCATCACGTACAATGATGTTAATTACGATTGGTATTATACTGGTTCGTCATCAACAGATAATACTCGATGGATAACTTCAGAGTCATCAAAATCCATCTACGATCCATGTCCGGCTGGTTGGCGTGTTCCTGATGGTGGATATAATGGTGTATGGTCAAAGGCTTTAGGTTCAAGTTCATATTTTGATTATAGTTACGACAGTACCAACGAAGGCACGAACTTCTCCGGTAAATTCGGTAGCGCATCTACCATTTGGTACCCTGCTTCGGGTTATCGCTACGGCAACGATGGCAGTCTCTTCGGTGTCGGCTACGTCGGCAGCTATTGGTCTGCTTCTCCTTACGTTAGCAGCGCGTACTTCCTGCACTTCAACTACTATGGCCGCGTCAGTCCGTCGGGCCGCAGCTATCGCGCGGACGGTCAGTCTGTCCGTTGTCTCCAAGAATAATAAATCTTAACTAGCGTGTTCAGGCAATCCCTGCGTAGCAGGATTGTCAGAACATGCGTTTTGCAGCCTTATCCTCGCTAAGCGGAAGTCTTTTGCTGGTTATGTTTCGCATTTTAACGTCAGTCTTATTGCACCTTGACAAAAAATCCCGCAATTCTTTGTCAAGGTGTACTATTTTTGAGGACTTTTGCTCGTTTTTCGTGACACCTTGACGAAAAATCAGGCATTTCTTTGCTAAGGTGTAGGGTGGAGCAGCTTAGAGAGAGTTTGGGTGTGATAGGGATTATCAATTTTGGAGAATCCGAGAAATAGAAGTAAATTTGTGAGTCTTGCTTGAAATTTAAGAACTATGAAACAATATCTCGACCTACTTAAGCATATCCGTGAAAACGGAACGATGAAATCGGATCGCACAGGTACCGGCACGCAGAGTGTATTCGGCTATCAGGCCCGCTATGACCTTAGCGAGGGATTCCCTCTGTTGACTACAAAGAAGCTTCATCTAAAGTCTATTATTTATGAACTTCTTTGGTTCATTGCCGGTGACACAAACGTTAAGTTTCTTCAGGATCATGGTGTGCGTATTTGGAATGAGTGGGCAGATGAAAATGGTGACCTCGGTCCCGTTTATGGCCATCAGTGGCGTAGCTGGCCTACTCCGGACGGAGGCACGATCGACCAGCTTTCTAATGTGATCAATCAGATCAAGAATAGCCCTGATTCTCGTCGTATGATAGTTTCGGCATGGAACGTTGCTGAGGTGGAGAAGATGGCTCTTCCGCCATGTCACTCTCTCTTCCAGTTCTATGTTGCAGACGGAAAGCTCTCTTGTCAGCTCTATCAGCGCAGTGCAGACGTGTTCCTTGGAGTTCCGTTCAATATCGCATCATATGCTCTTCTTACAATGATGAT
>JAEIGA010003061.1_pt1 | contig 26338 bp, 38 predicted proteins | sample 9270691 | NCBI WGS metagenome assembly JAEIGA01 (sample SAMN17057246, study PRJNA624740) | gut metagenome | biome: biome; isolation source: fecal sample | host: Bos grunniens | place: China: Xizang | collected 2019 | reverse complement strand
TGCATCTTCTTGATTGCATCCGCAAGCTGTGAGATAGTCTTAGCCTCTGTCGGGTTGGCTATCCTGTCCTTGCGCTCATTCACCTTCTCGATAATCTGATTGACCATCATGTAGAGGTCATCAAGAAGTCTCTGAGGTGTTATGGCTTGAGAGGCACGGAGTTTTACCCAGTTGCCATCCTTCGCCCATATCTTGACCGTCCTGTCTGACAATCCCAAAAGTTCCGCTATCTCTTCAAGAGTGTGACCTCCCGACATGTAGAGAGTACGTGCCACTTTCAGCTTGCCAACATTCTTCCTATCTACTGCCATTTCTCTGCGTTTTTATATATTTTTCGGCAAATTTCGGCAAAATATGTCGTTTTCACAATAGGCATTTTGAAAGTTTCCCGCCTAGAGCCGAAAGTTTCCCGCCTAGAGCCGAAAGTTTCAAAATGGGTATTGCACAAAAGGAAAAAATCATTTATTTTTGCCCGAAAAATTAAGAATATGAAGATTTTTAACGTATTAACAGACCGCAACGGAGTTGCACAAGTTTACCTCTACGGCTATGTCGGGGAGGGTGAGCGTGTGGATGCTGCTAACGTGGTCGCTCAACTCATTGAGATTGAGAATACGTATAGTGCGATTGACATACACATCAATTCCAATGGTGGCGATGTCTTCAATGGGTTCGCCATCTACAATGCACTCAAGCAGTCGAAGGCTGACATCACCATCTACGTGGACGGCATCGCTGCATCCATAGCCTCCATCATCGCTCTCTGCGGTAAACCTCTATATATGAGTCCATACGCTCGCCTGATGCTGCATGCAGTTCAAGGCGGTGCGTATGGCAATTCAAGCGAGTTGAAGAAGACCGCCAAGATGATTGAGGACATACAGAAAGACCTCGCTCAGATGGTGGCTAAGAAGTGCAAGATGGATGCGGATGCCATCTATCAGACCTACTTTGCTGATGAGAAAGACCATTGGCTTACCGCACAGGAAGCACTCGACATGGGCATTATCGACGGAATCAGCAAGATAGAGGATGTAGAGGATGCACCCGAACCAAGTGCAAGTGCAGAAGCAATACAGCAATATTTTTCAAACCGTCTCCAAGGGGAGACACAAAAAATCAATAACGACATGGCATTTTACGACAATGTTAAGTCTCTCAGCGCATTCAGCAATGCGACTGATGAGAACAATGCCCTTGACATGATTAAGGGTATGGTTGGCAAGGCTAGTCTTGTTGACTCTCTCCAGAAGGAGAACGAGGAACTCAAGGCGCAGATTGCCAAGATGAACGATGAGTCAGACATGGCATTCATCAATCAGGCAGTTAAGGACGGTAAGATTTCAGAGGCTCAGAAGGCTACCTTCGTCAACCTCATCAAGTCTGACCGCGAGAACACAATCAAACTCATTGACTCTATGGAGAAGCAAAAGCCACAGCCGGCACGTGCTGCAGAGGTCTTCAAGAATGAGGGTGGCGCATCCTTCGAGACTATGAGTTGGGATGAGTTGGACAAGAAGGGTCTTCTCATCGAACTTAAGAACCGCAACATCGAACTCTTCAAGAACAAGTTCAAGGCTAAGTTCGGTGCTGACTACAACGAGTAAGTAACAAACTACTAAAAATACATAGATTATGGCACTCAACAAAGAAATATGGCTTAATACCATTCAGGAGAACTTCTTTCCTGATGATTCATTCATGGTAAGGTCTGTTGATGACTCTCAGTTCGTTAGCAACAAGACCGTACACGTTCCTAACGCTGGCGCACCTAGCGGTGTGAAGATTAACCGTACAGATGCACAGAAGGGCGCAAATGCGGGTCAGGCAAAGCGTACCGATAACGACCTCACTTACGATATCGACGAGCTGACAACCAACCCAGTTTACATCCCTAACATTGAGATGGTGGAACTCTCTTATGACAAGCGTCAGAGCGTTCTTGCAAATGACCGTCAGCAGCTTCAGGACACAGCAGCACAGAACCTTCTCTACAAGTGGTACGTTAAGGCTAACGCTATTGAGACTACAGGCTCTGCACGTGCAGCTCACACTTCTTCTACTGCTACAGGCAACCGTAAGGCTATCACCAAGGCAGACGTTCTCGCACTCTCTATCAAGTTCAACGAAAACAACGTACCAATGGATGGTCGTACACTCCTTCTCGATGCAACTATGTATGCAGACCTTCTCGACAACCTCACAGGCACAGAACTCTCTGCATTCCTCGCATCTGCTAACGCACAGAACGGCACACTCGGACGTCTCTTCGGCTTCGATGTGATGATGCGCTCTCAGGTTCTCAAGTGTAAGGCTAACAAAGACCTCCTTGAGTACTCAGACACAGCCGTAGCTGCAGAGTGTGCAGTAGGTCTCGCATGGCAGAAGAACTGCGTATCTCGCGCTCTCGGTGAGGTGAAGATGTTCGACAACCTCGATGACCCAACATGGTACGGTGACATCTACTCATTCCTCCTCCGCACTGGTGGCTCTCCACGTCGTTACGACAAGCTGGGCATCGTTCCAATCGTAGAGGTTGCTGCTTCTTAATCGGTAGCGTACCCATAACCGGGTACGTGCCGTTTATACTCATTTATACTAAACAATCAGATATATGGCTCTCCCTAAAATCACAATAAACTATCTCAACGGTCTCCTCGGTGCAGTAAGCGATACCGAGGACGGTCTGTTGGGTATTGTTTCGGGAGCAACCGCAGTTCAGGACGGATTCACACTTGAGACACCATATCTCCTCACTCGCTTTGAAGACCTTACCGACCTCGGAGTTACTGCAGCAAACAATGCAGCTCTCTACAAGGTCATTGAGGATTTCTATAAGGAAGCGGAAGAGGGTACTAAGGTGGTAGTCTTCGGTGTCAATTCATCTGCAAGCAAGGATGCTCTCTGTAACAAGACAACTGGTAAGGTTAAAGACCTTATCATCAGTCAGAATGGCAAGTTGAAGGGTGTAGTAGTCTGCAATAACGGAGGCACAGGCACACAGACTGCGGGTCTTGCTCCTTCTCTCTATACAGCCGTTCCTGTTGCTCAAGACCTCGCAGAGTGGGCAACGACAACACTCTATGCACCACTCTTTGTCATCTTCGATGCACAGGGTTACGATGCAAGCAAGGCTCTTACCGACATGACCGCAAGCGAAAACAATCGTGTTGCTATCATGCTTGGTGATACGGTTGTCAATTCTGCTACATCTGCAGTCGGTCTCCTCGCGGGTAGGATTGCATCTATCAGCGTTCAGCGCAACGTAGGACGTGTGAAGGATGGCGCACTCGTACCATCAACAATGTTCATCGGTGCGAAGAAGATTGAAGAGGCTAACACCGTCATCGCTGATGCCTACGATAAGGGTTACATCATCCCTCGTAAGTATGTAGGTCGTGCGGGTTACTTCTTCTCGGATGACCAGATGGCATGCGACCCAACCGATGACTATGCACACATCGCTCTTCGCAGAACAATCGACAAGGCTTACCGCATCGCATACGATACCCTCCTTGACTACATGCTTGACGAAATAGAAGTCAACAAGGATGGCACAATGCAGATTGCAGTCATCAAGTCATGGCAGAGTGCGGTAGAGGGTGCAATCAATCGTCAGATGACCGCCAACGGTGAACTCTCAGGCGGTGACGAGGGCGGTTGTGAGTGCTTCATCGACCCTACGCAGAATGTTCTCAGCTCAAGCAAGGTACACTTAGTCCTCAAGGTACGTCCTTATGGCTACGCACGACAGATTGAGGTTGACCTCGGCTTCTTAGTAACTAACAACTCTTAAAGACTACGACTATGTTTAATTCAAGAGAATACGAATGGAGTGACATCATGGTAGCTCTCGCTGGTCGAGTGGTTACTGGTCTTCGAGGGGTGAAGTACTCTATGAAGCAAGAGAAGGAACTCCTATACGGCAAGGGAAACAAGCCAATGGCTATTCAGCATGGCAACGTGGACTACTCAGGTGAGGTGACTATCACACAAACTGAGTACGAGGCTTTGAAGGTGGCATGCGGTGGCAACGTGCTTGCAGCTAACTTCGATATCGTCGTATGTTATGGTGACCCATCAAAGGGACTCCCGAACATCACCGATACCTTGCTGAATTGTGAAATCACAGAGGATAACACAGAGTGGACTCAGGGTGACAAGTTCCAAGAGAAGACTCTCCCTATTATCTTCCTCGATATCAAGAACGCTTAATCTACATTATTATGAAGTTTACCAAAGAGCAAATCGCAGCATTCAAAGCTGCACACCCGGAAGGCATTAGCCTTTTCGAGACAGAAGATGGCAAGAGCTGTATATTACATGAGCCATCCCGACAGGATTACTCATATATCATCGCTTGTCAAGACCCAGTAGCAGCCAACGAGTTAATCGTTAAGCAACTCTGGGTAGATGGTGATGAAGTTATCAAGAACGACTTCAAGTACACGGTGGGAGTGGCTGCACAGGCTACAGACACCATACTTAAGATGAAGGAGTTTAAGGTAAAAAAATTGTAAGGGATGTCGGATTGGAAGACATCGAACCTTCCGACATCCTTTTCTTCAATACGCTGATTGCCTATTACACCAGTTATGACCCTCGCACTCTGAGCGACTACGAATGGGCATTGACGGTGAAGCACATCAAGGACATTAGAATAGCAGAAAACGCCCCAAATGAAAAATATCGTTGAATGGCTTATACAATTCAAGGCAAATCCTCAATCCTTCCAAGTTGCAGCAAGGAGGGTTGAGAGTGGTCTTGACCGAATCGGGCGCAAGGCTGACCGTGTAGGCACTAAGATAGCGGGGGCATTCTCAGGGAGCAATTTCAAATCTGCATTACAGAATATTCCTGTCATCGGTTCTCTTATGAACCCCTACCTAGCAGCCATAACTGGCATTGGTGCAGGTCTGACCGCCATTGTAAGGGTAGGTTCTGAGGTAGAGAAGACGGCTATAGCCTTCAATACGCTTGTGGGAAATGAACAGAAGGCTGCTGCAATGCTCAAGGAGATAAGAACATTTGCCAACTATACTCCCTACAAGACAATGGACTTGGTGAACAGCTCTAAGATGATGCTGTCCTTCGGAGTGTCAACGGACACAACCGTAGAGAAACTCAAGCAATTGGGAGATATTGCACAGGGAGATGCAAACATCCTTAAGAGTCTCAGTCTTGTCTATGGTCAGGTTAGTTCCCTTGGTTATATGCAAGGTCAGGACTGGCATCAGTTCATCAATGCGGGCTTCAATCCACTAGAGGAACTGTCACAGATGACAGGAAAGAAGATGCCCGAACTCCAAGAGATGATGAGCAAGGGGCAGATAGGAGTCAAAGCGATAAATGCAGCCATTGAGCATGCAACGAGCGAAGGCGGTAAGTTCTATGAGATGACCAAGAAGCAAGCCGAATCTGTACAAGGCAGATGGTCAACGCTTGTAGGAATATTTGAGAATAGTCTAGCGGAACTCTTCGAGCAAATCAAACCCGCCATTAATTGGCTGATAGAAGTAGTACCGCCTTACCTTGAAATGACAAAGAATGCCGTTAGCTCAATCATAAACTGGCTCAAGACTTTTGGCGAGAAATACCCGGCATTCCTCGATATGCTCAAAGAGACATGGAAATTTGTCAAGGAGTTTATCAAACAAACTGGCTCTTTCTTCGTGTGGCTAACCAAGAAGGTAGTCAGTATCGCAGAGAAATTGGCAAAGCTCTTAGGGTTCGGCTCAGATGAGGGGCAGAAGCAAAAGAGCACCGTCACAAAGGCAAAGGAGAACAAACAAGCCGTAGAGAAGGCAAAGCCTAAGACACCAAAGCAATACGGCAATCTCTTTGAGAAGGCAAAGGGTGGGAAAGGCACAAGTGGTAAGGATGCCAACGCAATAGCCACAGGCGGTACTCGCAACACCACCATCAACATGACCATCGGCAAGTTCTTCGACACTATGCAAGTCACTATGATGGACAGCACCGACACAACGGAACTTGAGACAATCGTAGTGCAGAGCCTCAACAGGGCACTGGCAATAGCAACTTCAACAGACAGATAGTATGGCAACCACATTCTCGCTTAAACAATTAGCAGCAGCAACGATTGCGCAAGGTGTTGTGCCTCCGTATTGGAAGTTCAACAACGAGATTGACACTACCACCGTTGAAGGCTTCAACGACTTCGAGTTAGAGGAGACCATAAAGAGGAATGCACTCGGTGTCCGTATGGTTCTCCCTCTGATGCTACAACTCAACGAACCTGATGCAGAGGAATGGACATTGCCCTTTGAGCCGATGATATCGATAACAGGACAATCAATCATCACCCGAAGGCATGTCGCAAAAGCACAGACGATGGGCAGCATCAAAGAGCGATGGGTACAAGATGACTATAGTATCACCATTGAGGGAATACTGATGAGTCAGAACAAAAAATACCCAGTTGACGATGTGAAGAAGCTGATGGAGTATTGCGAGGCAAGCAGTATCAAGGTTTACAACCCTCTCCTTGAGGTGTTCGGAATACATCGAATCGTCATTGAGTCATTCGAGATACCTTTCACCTCCGGGGCAATAAATCAGACATACTCCCTCAAGTGCTACTCAGATACAACATATCAACTTCTGCTATCGCAAGATGACCTAAAGAAATAGCGCATTATGTACACAATGATGTTTGACATACAGATAGGCGATTATAAGCTGGGAATGCTTGACAAGGTGGAGATACACAAGAGTCAGGAACTACTAGCCGATACCGCCACAATCACACTCCCATCAGCACAGTATAATGTCGCTCTCGATGTGGAGAGTAAAATCAAACGCGGTAACAAGGTGGCTATCCAATTAGGCTACAAGGAGGTTGGCATACGTACAGAGTTTGAAGGATATCTTCAACGCATATCCACAGACGGAGGCAATATAACTCTCTACTGTGAGGATGACCTCTATCTGATGCGCAAGAGCATACCTAACAAGGTATTCAAGACGGTCACGCTCAAGAAGCTACTTGAGTATGTGCTGCAGAATATCAAGGATGTAAAATTAGTCATTGACTGCAGCTACGAATGGAGTTACAAGAAATTCGTCATCAACAATGCCACAGGCTATGATGTTCTCAAGAAGGTGCAAGACGAATGCGGTGCAGACATCTACATAAGGGATGGCAAGCTGTGCATCAAAGCACCGGGAGAGGTAATCAAGAAACGACTCAATGAACAGAAGAAGGAAGAGCCAGTAACCGTTTATTACGACTTCGCCAAGAACATTGAGAAGGAAGACCTCACCTATCGGGATGCACGAGACAAGAAGTTTGAAATTGTGGTCAAGGCGAATAAGCCTGATGGCACGGTCAAGGAAATAAAGGTAGGCACTACTGGCGGTGACAAGGTGGAAATCAAGTGCGCCACATCTGATGATGCAAGCATGAAGTCCCGCGCAGAGGCAGAACTAAAGAGGCGGTCTTATTCGGGTTACGAGGGAAGCATAACTACATGGTTAGAGCCTGAATGCGAACCCGGTTATCAAGCCTCAATCCACGATGCAGACTACCCGCACAAGGATGGTGTATATTACGTTAATAGCGTAACAACCACATTCGACAAAGGCGGTGGCTCTCGTAAGGTGGGACTCTCTTTTAGGCTTAGTTAATAGCTATATAAGGTTTTGGTTGATTAAATAAAGGTATTAGTTTTATTGTATGGATAAGTTTCGTGAACTTGCAGAACGGCTCAAAGGTCTAGCACCTACGAATGGGGCAATCTTCCAAGGCATCGTGAAGACCCTTGACGGATGCACTTGCACCGTGTCCATAGGAGAGATTGACATCCCTGATGTCCGTATCAGAGCAAGCGAGACAGCCTTGGATAACACGCAGATGCTTGTTTGTCCGAAAATCGGCTCTGCGGTTATCCTAGGCTCACTCTCAGGAGACTACACCGACCTTGCAGTACTCTCTGTAGATGAAATCGACCACATAACCATCAATGGAGGTAAGAAGGGCGGTCTGATTAACATCACCGACCTAGTGAACCGCCTCAACACTATAGAGCGAGACATCAATACTCTCAAGACCGCCTTCGGTTCTTGGATTCCGACACCACAGGACGGAGGCGCGGGGTTAAAGCTGGCAGCGACACAATGGTATGGCAGACAGCTACAACCAACCACCAAGGAACAAATAGAAGACAACCTAATAACGCATTGATATGGTAGGAATACAGACGATAGCGTTTGACATCGACATCAAACCGCAGACAGACAGATTCGGCAAGATAACTTCGGGGGTAGTTATCGGGGATATCCTTGCACAGAATCAGGCGGTCATCCTCACCATGAACAAAGGAGAATTGAAGGAACGTCCAGAACTCGGAGTTGGCATCAACGATATGTTACTAGATCACAATCCCCTCTACTGGCGCACAATCATAAGAGAATCCCTAGAGTTAGATGGGCAGAAAGTCAAGAACGTGAAGATAACACGTAATAACATAACAATAGATTCAACATACTAAAACGAGAAACGACATGAAATGGACATCCCCCCAAACAGTTAGCGCACTAGGTTCGCTACTATTAGGCTTTACGCTTATTTATCTCGATTTCTTCATGACAGAAGGTAATGAGGTACACGATTCGACACTATGGGTACTAGGTCAGGCATTCATCTATGCGGGCAGTATCTTCGGAATAAAAGGCTATGTAGATGGCAGACTAAACAATGTTAATAAACCGCAGAAACAATGAAAATAGAAGTACATAGAAAATATCGCAAGGATGGCTACACAATCGGTCTTCTGTATATCAACGGAAAATTCCTGTGCAATACCCTAGAGGACACCGACAGAGGCTTGACAAGCATCATGAGCAAGGAGCAAATCGCAGCCATCAAGATAAAGGGTAAGACAGCAATCCCTACTGGCACATACCCGGTCATCATGTCTTACTCTCCACGATTCGGGAAGCAGATGCCATTGCTCTGTGGAGTCAAGGGATTTGAGGGCATACGCATACACTCAGGCAATACCGCCAAGGACACCGAGGGTTGCATACTCTGTGGCAAGAATACCGAGAAGGGCAAGGTGACAAGTTCTAAGGCATGGACAGAGGCGGTTTACGACTACATACGTAGCGGTCTTCGTGAAGGTGTGACAATCAACATACATTGGTAGATATGAGAAAAGTAATAGTTCAATCCGGGCAGACATTCGCAGACGTGGCGGTGCAAGAGTATGGCAGTTTCGAGGCAGCCATAGAACTAGCCATTGCCAACGACATGAGCATCACCGACCACTTGCAAGGCGGTTCTCAGCTCAAGAAGATAGACAAGACGTATAGCAAGCCTGTAGAAGACTATTGCAAGGTGGAGGGCGCACAACCTACATCTACCATCCAACTCGAAGACGGTACGACAAGCATATACACACAACCATATACTTATACATTCGACTAATGGCAAGGAGCATAACAGACATAAAGAAGCAGATGACGGATGCGTTCATGGCAGATGAGAACATCCGCGAGGCATACGGATTCGTAGAGGGTGACACCTTCAACGGCAAGTTCTCTTCCGTATCTATTGAAAGCATCCTCTTCTACATTGTTGCAGCCTGTATCTACACGTTTGAGGTGTTGTTTGATAGTTATCGTAACGATGTAAACGACACCGTAGAGACAAGCGCACATACTGCTAGGTGGTATCGTGACAAGGCTCTTGCCTTCATGCGTGATGTTCCCCTTGTTGAGGATGCAGACTACTATGATACAAGCGACATGACCGATGAAGAAATTGAACAAGCCAAGGTCGTGAAGTATGCTGCAGCAACAGAGAGTAAGGACTCATCGTTACTTACTATCAAGGTTGCCACGAAGGGCGCAAATGATGAACTCCAACCCCTTGAATATACTACCGACTTGGAGGCTTATTTTGCAGAGATAAAGGATGCGGGTGTCCGCATCAATCTGATAAACAGGGCGGGTGATACGTTCTTCTACGAGATAGATGTGTATTACAATCCTCTGATAAATGTAGATACCGTAAGGAGCGCGGTTGAGAATGCAATCAAGGATTATATACAAGGGTTGCCATTCGATGGTCAGTACTCCAATATGGGGTGCATAGATGCGGTTCAGAAGGTTGCGGGTGTTGAGGTTGCAGAGATGAAGTCTGCTGCTGCAAGGGCAAGTTCCGAGATGACCATGACATCGATAGATGCACGCTATCGCCCTGTGGCTGGTTATATGACAATAGGAATGTCTATAATAAACATGAAGGTCTATGACGAACAGATATAATGTGAACATAGGTAAGTTGGCAAATCAGCTCTTGCCGATGTGCCTGAGAGGAGGAAGGGTGAAAGCCTTCGTCAAGGCACTTGTTGCGCCTCTCGCAGACATAAAGGAGTCATTTTCCGCATACCGGGAAGAGACAGATTACCGTCTTACCCATAACTCACAAATATGCTATCTTCGTGCAGCTCTCAATGACAAGTTCGACCCTCTAGTGCGAGGCATACGCATAGAGGATGCAGAGCGCAACCTTGAGGGTATCATCATACATGCCCGAAGACTATATACCCCTGTTGTCCTTGATGCGACCACACCGAAAATACTATACCGAAGGAATTTCGGAGGTTCGCGCGAGGTGTCCTTCATAGCTCGTATTCCATACCAGTTGCGTGACAGGATAGACTCGTACAACCTTGCAGCGACAATCAACAAATATAAACTTGCCTCATTGAGGTATATAATAGATTAATATGGACAAGATTCATGGCAATTATCTAAATCAGCAAAATCCTGATTTTCCCCTCGATTGCGAAACGCTTGAATATCTCTCCAACAATGAGAAGATGTGTGAGCTGCTAGGCAATATCGCGGGTGACAAGGTGATTATATCAGGGTGTGCCCTCAATTTGGCAGAGACAGAGCGAGGCACAGGCTATGTGTTCCTCAAGACTACTGACTACCCTGATGGCGAGATACTGCCATTCGAGGGCGGTGCGGTGGCTAACGGTTTCCATCTAGTCAAGGAGGATATCAATGTCTCTGCGGGTAATATCACATACAACAAGGCTTACACCAGAAGGAAACTTGTGGCGGGCAGAGACAATAGTGAAGGTGCAGAAAATTTCACATGGGAGCAATTCACAGGACTAAGTACGACACAAGTATTGAAGGCTGCAGTAGATGAATTGGATGCAAGACTCGACAATATTGTTGATGAGCCTATCGGTGTCATCAAGATATGGGCGGGTGCAGCTCGCCCCGACAGATATCTCTATTGTAATGGTGACAACATACCGATACCATCATCAGAATCCGACGAATACTGGAAACTCTGGCAAGCAATCGGTACGACATTCAACGTGACCGAGCCAATTCCAACACCAAGCGGATATTTCGCGCTGCCTGATTTAAGCGGTCGCTTCATTGTTGGCAGAGGCACAAGTGACAAGGAGTTCGCCTTCAAGGAGAAGGGCGGTACAAGTGCGGTACAACTTACCATCAATGAGATACCGCCACATAGGCATAATTCCTTCGGCTCTGATGAGATAGGCTTCAACGATGCTGCTTCTTACCGTGCGACTTACGACATCGAGTTCATTGCAGAAGCTCCCAATGTCGGTGATGAGAATCGCGGAACGGGTGCAGCAATCAAAACATCCTCTGTCGGTGGCGGTGTGGCACACGAGAACCTTCCACCATACTTCACCCTCTCATATATAATCAGATGCAGATAATAGAACTATGGCAACAATCAACAACATCAAGAAACGCGCAAGCGAGATAAAAAATGCGTATGAGCCTGAAAGCGTGACTGCGGAAGACGTAGGCGGTGTTGCTTACGACCTCGCAGAAGTCGCAGAGCAACAGGCAGAGGCATTGTCTGACACAGCCGAAGGCACAGACCTTGCGCTCAGACGTTCAGATGCACTACAAGAGACATTGGTAGGTATCGGTGCAGAAGGTGGCACGGTACAAGATGCTGCTGCAGTCGCACTCGCTGGCGGTACTGGTCTTGTCGCTACCGATGTTCAGCAAGGCATCAAGGAACTTGCCACCGCGATATTCCCTGTGACCGCATCCTTCTATGAGGGAAACACAGGCACATTCGAGACAGGAACAGAGGTTACACCACTTCTGAAACTTGACATCAAGCGAAATGGTGTGAACGTGCAGTCATCGTCAACCGTGAGTGTCAACCCTCCCGAAGATATGGAGGTCACAACGGTATCTAACCGCAAGGTCATCACTTATACTGGTGAGCCGTTGACATCAGGAACTCACACCTATGCGATTGATGTAGTACAGGGCGGTCAACATGCAGCTCCATTGACTGCAGAGTATAAGTTTTCTTACTACAGATACAAAGGCGCACTCTCATCCAAGCCGAACACCGCAAACATCGTGGCAGCCATCAGAGCCTTGCCGAAGGAACTGAGTACCGTCACAACTCTTGGACAGACAACACTCGAAGCGGGTAAGTACTATCTATTCGCTGTTAAGGGTACGGTGAACCTCATCGTCAAGAATGCGAAATCGGGCGGTACTATTGATATCCCGGCATCAGATAAAGGTACTTGTATTGTGCCACAGGAGAATGGTGTCGGTGATGGCAACACCTACTCATGGGTAATAGTGCCGGCATCACCTAACACATGGTATTTCCAAATTACTAACTCATAAATTGTAAGACTATGGCATTAGAAAGATTACCATTTGAACTAGCCAAGCCGAGTAACAATACCTATGTCACTCAGGCTAACCAGATAGGCTATGGTAACGGCTCTATTGATGATGAGCTTAGTACCAGAGGACTCACAAATGAAGACCTATCAATATTTACAAGAGTTGGACTGCCGAGCAATAGAATAGCGTATTATTTTCAGGCTGATATTATAGGTAGCGGAGAAATTGTAGTATCTGAAGCTAACAAACAAATCGCTATAAGTGCAGGAACTTCTTATGATAGCTCAACATATCAAGGAGATGAAGTCAGAACTGATTGGGTTAGAGTTACAGAGGGAAATCCCGCTAGGATAAAATTCCTTAATTCTTCGTATGTATGCGTTAAAGCCATTGTTACTACTGAAGAAGAAGAAGATTTCCTTTCTTCTTTAAAGTTCTCAATAAAATGGTTCTCTGCTAATAGCATACAGAAGGTGGCAGATGGTGTCGTAAAAACAAGCAGTATCGCAGCAAATGCTGTAACGGCAGAAAAGATTTCAGACCGCTCTGTGACAACTTCAAAAGTTGAGCTTGTTGAAAGCTTGTATTTCACAAATGGAAGCAAGCCTTCATTTGTCGTGAACAAGAACAGTTCTGGCAAGGTCACATCTGTTGTTATGACATTCCCAGCCAATGAGAAGATGAAATTATTCTCCTCTAAGAGAAGCTCTGAGTTGTATTTGCATCAATTCGGCACCACAGATATAGAATACACAATACCTTTTAATAATTCATTACTCTATGATGTAGCTACTGATAGTTTCTCAGTTACACGATATTCTAATACAGGGGCTAACAAAGTAACAATCCTATCTGTTGAAGGTTTTGCCTTTTACGGCTTACTTACGCCGTATCTTCCAGTTATGGACATTGCTACTCAGGCAGTTACCGAGGATAATATTAAGGATGGAAGTATTAACACACAGAAGATAGGGGATAATGCAGTTACAAATGGTAAGATAATGGCTAAAGCTATTACTGACGAGAAAATAGCATATAACACCATACAATATAACGATTATACGCCATTTACATTTTACGATTGTAAGCAAACGGCATCTTCGACGACATATAATAGACCTGTTTATATCGTGCCTCTGAATAATTCGGGTAATATTAGGTCTATATCTGCTAAGATTTCTCAGTTGTCACCGACAATAGGTATGGCAGTTACTGTATGTGCAAGCTATACCATAGATTCGTCAGATGTACTCTCACTATCAAACACCCGTACTAATATAGGTAGCAGTTCTTGGAGTACATCGCCAATAGATGCATCGCTCTCTGCTGATTTCTCTGCTTATCACTATCTTATTATTCGTTTTGATGGAGCATTGACTTCGGAAAGAAAAGCACAATTTGAGGCTAATGGTTTAGTGTTAAGTCTGGCAGGTGACTCTCTATTCACAACCGTGGACAACCTTAAGCAGTCTATAGGTAGTATTGATTACACCGACATCGTTAATGGCTATAATGCTAAATACTCTGGTGTAATTGCAGATTTGAAGAGAGGTTGTGATTTCAACGCATTATTCTTCTCTGATATACACGGTAGAAGTGCAGAATTAGAAAGAATAATCCAGTACGGAGATACAATGAAAGATTCCCTTGATTGCATTATAGATGGAGGCGATGACACATCGACATTAACATCCACGGCACCGCCTACTTGGGCAGATTCTATCATAGCTGATGGAGAATTACCATGTATCAGAGCAGTCGGAAATCATGATGCGTGGGCAAGCGATTATTGGGTATGGGATACAGCTCAGAATATTTACAACCTCATTACTTCCAAGGTTGTTACAGATTTAACAAACAAGAGTGTCACGATTCACCAGCCTTCTGATGTAGCCACAACATATAAGAACTACTATTACGTAGATTTCGGAAATGTAAGAGCCGTTGTTCTTATATCCATGTCTGGTGAACATTATTGGGATTCTTCACAGAGTAGTTGGTTTGAAGGTGTTCTTGCAGATGCCTTGACAAACGATAAGCATGTGCTTGTAGTTAATCACGCTCCGCTAAGTCCTGATGCCATAAAAGAGAGTGAGTCTTGGCCTAACTGGAACTCACATAGGTCTTGGGAAGGATATTCGACAGGCAGAGAACCACACGTTAATGATGCACAGCATCTATCAAGTGCAGCAATAACGCTTGTTGATTCATTCATAAGTGACGGTGGTCATTTCATTGCTTATATTGCAGGACATACACATACTGATTATGTGTTAGAAACTAAAAATGCCGTCAACAAGCAGTTCTGCGTAGTGACTTCATGCGCAAGGGCAAATCCAGCAGATTCTTACACTCCCGATATAGGTAGCCTTGAGTTCGACTTGTTTAATTGGATAGCCATAGACACAGACAAACAAGTGTTCAAGATGCTTAGGTTGGGGAATGGTAAGACATACGCAATGAACGAACATAGCGTTATTGTAATTGATTACAGAAATGCAAGAATACTTGCGAGTGCTCAACGGATGTAATTATGTAATATTAGCAATTAAAATATATACAACTCTGTGACAGGAAGAGTTATGAACACTGATGTTGGATTGATTCGCTTTAATAATTGGACTATTCGCATGACACACATAGACAAAAATTCAATAAAGCACGTCTTCGTATGCTTCCTATTATCCTTAATAGGAGCATACGGGATGAGTGCAGCCATTGGTGCAAGCGTAACAAGAGAATACGATAATAGCAAGACCAAAGGCAATCATTGGTGTTGGTGGGATATTCTATTTGACACCCTTGGTTGTTCAGGTGGAATGGCAGTGCATTGGTGGATATTCAAGAGTATTAATTTCTAACGGAATTGATAGAACTGAAAATGGACTGTATATGAACTGAACACGGGACGATGATGAACTGAAGGAACAGAACGCTGATAATCAATAACTTACAAACATGGAGATAACGGTCAAACAAATACTTTCGCTTATGGATAAAAAGGAACGAAAAGCAGTAGCATGGATGGTGATTTACATCATCTCTGCTTGCGTAATTGCACTCGCATTTACAAGCTGCAAGACCAAGTATGTCACCGTTGAGAAGGTGCACGATGTCTATCACAACGTGACCGACACAATCCGTGACAGCATCAAGCATGAGGTCTTCGTAAAGGAGTATATCAAGGGTGATACCGTGTACCAGTATCACACCGAATACTTGTACAAGGATAGGTGGAAGGTGCATGACTCAATCATCATTCAGCGTGACTCCGTTCCTTACCCTGTGGAGGTTATTAAGGAGGTGAAGAAGCCTACACCGATATGGCATTACATCGTAGTGTTCGCTGCTATCCTCGTTCTCTTGTTCAATCTCTACAAGAAATTCCTACAATGAAGGAGCAAGACGAGTTGAAGGATGCAGTCACTAAGTTGGTGAATGTCATCGATGAGAACCCTTGCGGGATGGGTCGCGCCATGTTCTGGGCACTCGCACTCTTCGTTAAGGAGATGTGCAAGTTCTTAAGGCGCAAGCGTTATCTGTCCACCGAAGAGGCAAGCACAATATTAGGCATATCTCCCCGAACACTCAGAAGACGAGTGCAAGAGGGATTGATACCTCCACCTAAACACTATGGGCATTGGGAGGTGTCATATCGGTATGAAGATATAGAAGAATATATACATCATAAAAATAGTGGTTAGTAGTAATCATAGATTCTTTCTAACAAAGTGGTTTGTCCGCGTGATAGACCACTTTTCTTTTGCCGTTTTGAAACAAATGATAGAACGCAGTTTTTTCTAACAATTTTCTATCAGCAAATTATCAGTTGATAATCAAGCATTTAACATACGCTGTTAGAATAATCTGAAATAATCTGAGCGGAGCGGAGCAAATTTGCTCAGATTATTTTGTCCATCATTAGGGCATCGCACATTCGCATAGTACCTTTGTAGCGTGTTAATTGCGCAAGACACATAGTGTTAGTTACTATATTGTTTAATGTCAAAATCTTTAATCTTATGGATACAGGATTATCCCAGTACGAACAGATAAAAGTCGCTAAGATGACAAGACGTACAAGCGGTACTGCAATCGCGGGTCTTGTTGTCGGTGTCGGTGCTGTAGTGGCAGCCGTAGGAGTAGGTGCATGGGCATCAGCCAAGGCTAGTGAGGCACGTAGGGTTGCTCTTGCCAAGAACGAGGGTACGGAGGCATTGCTTAACCGCCTTGCCGTTCAGTATGACCAGTATATGTCACAGGAACGCGCAGAGCGTTTGCAAGGTCAGATTACCTTGAGTCAGAGCATCACGGACACAATAAGCGGTCAGCAGTCAGCATCTCAGAATCAGTCAACATCTGTTGACAATGCGGTTTCTCAGATTATGTCTCAGACATTCGCAGATGCCGTGACAGGTCGCTCAAGCCTCAACGCTACCCCAGTACAGATTTATTCTGCACCACAGCCTTGCGGTTGTCCGGGCGGGTGCGGTTGCAACGGCTAAAATCAATTAGGGGAAGTCTGCCCTAGATTTCCCCTAATTCCCTCACTTAACGCACAGGATTATGTCATGGTTTAGCCAAAAGATTAACAGAGAGATGATAAAGACTATCACACCAACGAGCAAGGCATCCTTGAAGTCTCAATGCCTCTTCGCATGCAATGGAGACATGGAGCAAGCGGATAAGCTGTACGAGTATTTCACGAAGGACATGCCCGATTTGCCGATGTTCGATGCCCCCACCCCTACATGGATGGATAACACGAAGGACACCCTCAACGGTCTTTTCTCCTTCCTCGGAGAACATAAGGACGGGCTGTCTCAGGGTTACGATATCATCAAGGCAATACTTAATGCACGTGGTGTCAATCTCCCATCACTAACGGAAGATGCTGAGGAAACGGCAGAAGCCGTGGAGTCAGACCTTCCCCCAATCGAATAGAGTATGAAAGTATATAATGTAGAAATCCCCATCTATGCGGAAAGCGAAGCTGAGGCTGCAGAACTTCGGCAGACCATCGTATGGTTCATTAACTTGCATCGCTCTAACGGAAGAGCCGTGACAGCCAAGAAGGTGTCTGATGCCATCAAGCAATGGGACAGCAATTTTCTTGTCAAGCAGAGGGTTATTAATCATTTCAAATAACAGATTATGGCAGAAGAAAGAGCGAGGGCATGCCCAAAGGACTGCAGACAATGCAGTATGCCTCAACAGATATATTGCACCACAAGCCTGATGTTCAACTCATACGAGATGATGGGCAAGATGGTGGAACGACTTGAGCATATCGAGGAGAACTTGCGCGTGATGCAAGGTTCGGGAAACGACCTTGTGAATCCGCAGACAGACAAATTGGAGTACCAACCACAATCGGCAAGCGGTGGAGAGAATAGGCTGCCTACATAAACATTATTGTACAACAATTAAATTTCAGAATTATGGCTTGTAAAAATGGAGCTACAGAAGTCAACTTCTTGACTTCCTATCCCGGAGGAACTGAGGCATCATCTTCCTTCCTCCTACAATTAACGCATTGGACTTGCGGGAACAAGCAGATGTGTCTCGCAAATAGTGAAGGACTGCCTATCGTCAGCAATCTGACACTACAGCAAGTAGGCGATATTCAGGCACTCGGTAACGACACCTATTGTTGCGATGTCCGTTGCGTGTGCGACTTGACCTACCAACAGATATCAGGCAATGCTTGTTGTCCGAATACTTGCTTGCAGACAGAGAAGTGCGTGGTTACGGTATGCGTTCCTGTACTCTCTTCCGAGCCTGTAACCCTAACACCTAATGGCGCAAGTGTCATGCCTATGCGTATCTCATGCAGATGCAACACCACAAACATGGTGTCAATAGATGTGTCATTCACCATCGAACAGGCAGCAGTCGCTAACGCTAACGAAGAGATCAAGAAGGGGAAATAGCGTATGACATGGATTGAGGTTGCAGCAATAATGACATCATGTGTGATGGCAATTCACATGGGGCTTGTAGATGCCGTGCTTAAGTTCTACGGCATAGAGGATAAGGATATCCCCATCATCAGATGTCCGAAGTGCCTCACATTCTGGGCGGTGCTTCTGTTCCTAGTGTTGACCAGACATAACGTGATACTCAGCCTTGCAACTTCATTCCTCGCCTCATACGTCGGTATATGGCTTGACCTTCTTCTAGGCAAAATGGACGTATGGTATGAAAACATCTACAAACGAATCTCAGAAGGTGAAGACCCCACCGAGGTACACCACGAGAATAATAGGTAGTCAGAGGGTGCGCAAAGTTGCGTGTCCTCGCTGTAACAAGTAAATCAAAGGAATATGGAATACAGTAAGATGGTAAGACAGGCTGTCTCTTCCGGTGAGGGAGAGGAAGCAATGTGGAAGAGTGTCGCACGTGTTGACAGCCTCCTTGAAGACATCAAGGAAGAGAACCCCGATATGTATTGGAAGTTCTTGCGAGAGGCACACGAAGACTTGTACGGAATGCACTACACCCCTGAATATGCAGAGTACGACCTTAGTAGGTTGCATTACACCGACAGCGAGGGAGTGAAGCGTACAGGTGCGCATTGGTCGCTCAAGGATGTGTTGGCAGTAACCGCCAACAAGACGTTCCCGGAAAGCGCAACGGATTGTGACAAGTGGGTGGCATACAATGCAGCATACGCAGACTTCTGTCGAAGATTCAGCGATAACGAGATACTTGATATCGCATATCTCTTCTACTTCGACGATGAGGATGCACCAGATGGTAAGGTATGGCGGTACATGTCCGCTATGCGATGATTGCAAAATGGGTTAAAATGGTTTGCCCATAATAACCCATTTTTTTATTGTGTATATTTTGGCGGTTCAAAAAATTATTTATACCTTTGCAAAACGAAACCACCTACAGAGGCGATGTTTAGCACATTTCGTTACCATTACGTTACTTTTCGCTTTTTGTAGGTGGTTTTATTTTAGACTAAATAACTACATGTCAGATATTTGGAAATATAGTATATAATGTTTAGCAAAGAGACTTCCCCCATGATAACTAATGATAAATAATAATAAATAATAATAAGAAAATAAAGCAGTTAGAGAGAGAATAAGTTATCATCCTTTGTTATTATTTATTAAAAATACGTTACCTTTACGTTACTTTTTATAAGAAAGCGTTACCTTTGCACTCGCTAAACATTAAAAGTAACGTATGAGGAAACCAAGCATCAAGGAGAAAGAGCCTATTGCCCTGAGGGCGAAAGCCCTGAAAGGCGGTAGGCAGTCATTGTATTTGGATTATTACGTGGAAGGGAGCAAGAACCATAACCACAAGTACGAGTTTTTGAAACTCTACCTCCTTCCTGAGACATCTAAGGAGAACCGCGAACTTAACAAGGTAACGCTACAATCGGCAAAGGCTATACAGGCTCAGAGGCTCATTGAGCGTGCCAATGGCAAGGCGAACATCAGAAGCAAGGCGGACAGCAGGATAAACATTGTTGACTACATGAGGCACTTCGCAGACCTCAAGGCGCAATACGGACAGAGCAAGCAGAGAGAAAGCACGATCCTGAAAGTTATCAAGCATATTGAGAAATACAATCCCAATGTCACCCTCAGCCAGATAGACAAGGCTTACTGTCTCGGCTTCGTGCGCTATCTCAGTACGGCAAAGTCATTCAAGGAGAAAGAGAATCCTAACATTCTCAGCAGGTACACGACACACAGCTACTATAACGCTCTGGTAGCCGTGCTTAACAATGCGGTAAGGGAGGAACTGATTGAGACCAACCCGGCAAGCAAGGTGAGTGCGGAGGAGAAGAAGATGATAACACCTACGAGTAATGAGAGAACTTATCTCTCGCTTGAAGAGCTGCAAAGCCTGATAGACACGAAATGCGGAAACGAGAACGTGAAGCGCGCCTTCCTGTTCGCATGCTATACAGGCTTGCGTATCTCAGATATAAGGTCTCTGCAATGGGAGGATATAAAGAAGGACGGAGAGAGAATGTTCATACAGAAGACGATGATCAAGACAAGGCAGTCAATCACCATACCGATAGGCAAGAGTGCAGCCTCCTATCTGCCACCGAGGAAGAAGGGCGGTAGCGTGTTCTCCCTCCCGTTAATCAATTCAGTCAGCAACTCCCTTAAAGCGTGGGCGAAGAAGGCGAAGATAAAGAAGAATGTCAGCTTCCATGTTTCCCGCCATACGTTTGCGACCTCGCTACTTACTAAGGGCGCAGACCTCTATACGGTCTCAAAGCTATTGGGACATACTGATATTGCCGTTACTCAGGTGTATGCGGAGATAGTGAACCAAAAGAAGGTGGATGCCATTGATTTACTTGACAAATAATTTGGCGGTATCAGATATTTTGTGTATCTTTGCATTTGTCAATAAATAAATTTAGTTAGTAGTATACCAACATTCATAATTATTAATTATTAATTTGCGGGGAGCATCTCTGCAGCGATGTACGGATGCAACTCAGGTTAGAATCTTTATTATTAGTCCTCCGAGCGCGGGGGATTTTTTTTGTGCCTATCTGGTGACAGATTGTCCCCGGATGAAATTTTGTGAGCGACATAAATGTCGGTCACAAGAGAAGTCGTTACGACTTGTAACGGTTTCGTTACGACTTATGACCTTTTTATTGACGTCGATAAGATGGTTTCCCCCACTCTACCCCACCTTCCTCTGCTTCTCGAAGAACTGAGTCCAACAGTTGTTCTTGATGAAGAGGAAGAGCAACACCACCCCGATGGAGAGTGAGGCTATACGTGCGACTGGCAACCAATCCCCAAAGCCTGTACGCACCTGATACTCGATGCAGAGTGAGACGAGGTAGCAATACAACACGAATGACCTATGCACCCAGCAAAATTCATAAGCTATGCTGAGAACGGTTAGCAGAAAGAAGATGGCGAATGAGTACTTGACCACGTAGCCTACGAGGTACACCGGATCATCCATCAGAAGGTTGTGAGAGAGAATCCCCACGAACCAAAGCACCCCGAAGGTGGGGATTGCGCCTATTGTGAAGCGGGCAATCCTTCGGGCACGTATGACTCCAAGCCTACGGATAATCATCGTGTCAAGGTAGTGGAGGGTGCGGGATATTCCAAGCATAGTGCTAAAGGGATTTCAGCCACTTCTTGCCTGACTTAGTGTAAGTCCAAGCCAACAAGCCTCCACCGATAAAGGCTACCATAAGCCAGAAAATTAAAGCTACTATCATAATACTACTATTTAAGAAGTTTATTTGCAAATATGGCAAAAATGATGGTCGCAACCAAACCGACTATCAGCACTACCAGATACCAGTAATTACCGACATCGTTTATCCATGCGAACACGGCAGCGAAGGCAGAACCGCCAAATGACAGTTTGGAGAGGTCGAAGAAATATGTAGCGAGCTTTTCCCTTCTGAGGCTGTTCTTTACCCTCACCTCTTCCTTTGCCTTCGTATTATCGTAGAACTTGCTCATATATCCAACGTGTGACTATTGCTGTTTATTGTTGAGCAATATCTGTATGGTGCGCTCCTTCTCTTCGAGGAGCTGGCGGAGCATGGCAATCTCCTTGTCCTTGTCTGCCTCCGTAGTGCCTCCGTTGTGAGTCCGTTGTAAGTCCGTAGATACTCCATCGACGGAAGCGGAGGGAGAGGGGTGGATGTCCGAATCTAAAGCGGAAGAACAACACATCATTCCTTCGCCCTTAAGTAGCCATTCAGCAGACAAGTCGGCAAATTTCCGAAGAAACAATTTTATTGTATCATACGATACTGCCGAATTTCCATTTATCTGTGCGGAGAGAGTAGAGCGTTTGACATTCTCACCTTCTGTAATTTTGGAAACGTTGCTCTTCTTTACCTCCAAGACACGTCTTAATCTTGCCTTAATATCATCATTATTTCCCATATTTTGGAAGCGCAAATGTAAATTTGTGTTAAATATTCCACTATTTTAGAAATTATTTCTCCAAATATTTGGAAGTTTCCAAAATATTGGATATCTTTGCACCAACAAACGATAAATCATTTGATAAAACATTTGATAAATCATTTGCAAAGGTACAAAAATTTCAACGATTAAACAAATCAATCAACAACTTTAACATTTGGAGGATAGAAAAATGAAGAGTAACGAAGTAAACAACAGCCTTATCGGAAGAAAAGTTAAGGCTATCAGCTTTGGTGAGATGGTGACTGGTACAATCTTCGAGGTTGAGGATACTAAGTGTAGCGTATGTGTTCATTTCAAGTTGGATACCCCTCAGTATTGGGGAGGCTACAAGTACTGCAACGGACAGGCATGGGCAAGGAAAGCCGACGAGTTCGGAAGCCTTCACCACATGGAGTTGATATAAGACATACCGCAGAGAGGGAGGGGCACGATTCAATAGTAACTGTTCAAATGTGTTGAATTATCGCCAACCCCTCCCGATTTGCAGAGAAGATAAACCACAAGGGGAGGATGGCTCACATCGTGAGAGTGAGCACGAGGGTATAACCGCAATCAGCAACAGATTAAAAAGCTACCGGCTGATTGATTGTCGGGAAGAAGCGTAGGACATCCTCCCCTTTATGTAACCGCTAAAACTTAAACAAAGATAATGGAAAACGTAGCAGAGATAATCAAAGGCAGAGGAAAGCTCATCAATGACCATTTTCAAAACTTCAAGACTTATCAGATCCCACATGCTCAACTGATAATTGCCGACCCGCCATATAACCTCGGAAAGAATGCGTATGCAAGCAATCCCGCTTGGTATGTGGATGGAGACAACAAGAACGGAGAGAGCGATAAGGCTAACACAGAGTTCTTCGATACTGACAAGGATTTCCGACCAGCCGAATTCATGCACTTCTGTTCTCAGATGCTTGTCAAAGAGCCGAAACAGGGAGCGAATGATGAAGATGTGGAGAAGGTAGGAAGTAAGATAAAGTCAAAAGCACCTTGCATGATATTGTTCTGCGCCTTCGAGCAACTTCACTACTACATAGACCTCGGCAATCGCTACGGATTCAAGCATTACATTCCGTTAGTGTTCCGCAAGAACTTCTCCGCACAAGTATTGAAGGCAAATATGAAGGTGGTCGGTAACTGCGAGTATGGTCTTATCCTGTACAAAGACAAGCTCCCGAAATTCAACAACGACGGGCAGATGATATTCAACTGCTTCGACTGGATAAGAGACAATACCACCCCGAAGGTACACCCGACACAGAAGCCAGTCCCATTGCTTGAGAGGCTAATAGAAATATTCTCGGACAAGAATGATGTCGTGATAGACCCATGCGCGGGTAGTGGCTCAACACTCAGGGCAGCAATACAGATGGGGCGCAAGGCTTACGGCTTCGAGATAAAGAAGGACTTCTTCCGTGAAGCGAGAGACAAGGTATTGAGAAGATTTGAAATGAATCTATTTTGACCAAATTAAAACTTAAGATATTATGACACAGAAAATGAAACTACAGAGGCTTACCCCCATACAGCTACGTAGGGAGAAGCAGAAGACCAACTTCATAGCCGACTACAAGGCAATGAGGAAGCGATACGAGAGCGAAGGGGTAAGACCTTCAATCGAAACGCTATGCAGAATCCTCTCGAACAAGTACAAGAAGAGCAACATCACTCTGAGAAGGTACTTGAAGGCAGAGGGAGAAATCTAACAACTTAATCAAGGAGGACAGGGATATGAAAGCAGCTAAGTTCATTCTAGCGTGTTTCGCAATCGTCTTGGCTCTGGTAGCCATAGCAACGTGGATTCACCCGGTAGTAAGCATGACAATCATCGTGGGTAGTGCGATAGGCACGATATTCTTCTCATGCTACTGCATGGATGAGAACCAGGAAGAAGACTCTTTTCATTTTCATAACTCACAATAGTAATTGTTTAAGTTATCGTTCAAACGTACCTGAGGATGTCAGCCTGTGAAGGTAGGCATCCCACAACGGAGGGAAGAGGCGCACGGAGCGCAAAGCCGTGAGGCTGCTACTTCATATTTTGTTTTTGTTTGAATTGTATAATAGTAAGTTTTTAGAGTTCTGAATTAGTGATTAGCAACATTTTTTACCCAACATCAGGCGGTTCGACTCCGCGCCCTCCGACAACTATTTGTTTTTCATATTTTTGGATATAAATGTATTAATTATCGAGTTTAGATTAAAAAATTTTCTTTCACCTTGCGGTATGTGAATATAGCAAGGCATCCGGGGAGAAGGTCACGGTGACTGATTAAATACGACCAACTGAAAGAGGTTCGACTCCTTAGATCCCCGCCAAGTTAAATCTATTAGAAGAAAGGAAAAGAGATGGAACAAGAAATCAAGGCACAACTAGACCGCATTGAGAAGATGCTGGTGATGGTGGCAAGCCAGAAGGACGTGCTTACCGTTGATGAGGTCTGCATGCTGACAGGCTACAGCAAGCAAGGCATCTACGGTCTATGCTCAGAGCGCAAGATACCCCACTACAAGCAAGGGAGGCTCTTCTTCAAGCGCAAGGAGATAGAGGCATGGATGACCGCAAAGCGAGTCTCCACACAGGCAGAGATAGAAAGCAAGGCAAGTTTGTATTGCCATACACACTAAATATTAACAACTTAAAAACAAAGAATCATGAACTATCCAATCGGAAAGAAAGTAATCATCCGCGCCAACCGTGCGGGAGTGTTCTTCGGAATATTGTCAGAGTATGACGCAGTAACCAGAACCGCAGAAATCAAGGATTGTCGCAGGCTATGGTACTGGTCAGGTGCAGCAAGCCTCAGTCAGTTGGCTAATGAGGGAGTTAAGAACATAAGCAGCTGCAAGTTTACGGTTGTAGTGCCTACTATGCAAGTGATGGAAGTAATCGAGATTATACCATGTGCGAAGGAGGCAGTTGAGAACATCGAGAGCGTACTGGTATGGAAGAGGTAATCAAGCAATTCTTAGCCGTTAGCTATGGCTATGGCGATGGCTTTGGCTATGGCGATGGCTATGGCGATGGCTATGGCGATGGCTATGGCGATGGCTATGGCGATGGCTATGGCTATGGCTATGGCGATGGCGATGGCATCAAGACATACAATGGTCATAAGGTCTATATGATTGACGATGTGCAGACACTCATCTACTCAGTCTCTGGCAACTATGCCAAGGGTGCTATTGTCAATTCAGACCTCACGCTTACAGACTGCTACATTGCCAAGGTAGGAGATTTCTTCGCTCATGGAGAGACTCTTAGGCAAGCTCATGAGGATGCACAGGCGAAGGCATTGCAGAATATGCCTGTAGAGGAGAGGATTGCCAAGGTTAAACAAGACTATCCCAACGCAGACAAGCCTATTGAGCACTCGGAGCTGTTCAGACTTCACAACGTGCTTACTGGCTCTTGTATGATGGGCAGGAAGAAGTTCGCCAAGGCGCACGACCTCGACCCTGAGAAAGGAACTATGACGATGCGGGAGTTCATCACGCTTACGAAGGATGCCTTCGGTGGTGATGTAATAAGGCAGCTCGCTGAGGCATACGGTATTAACATTTAACAATCAAAACATTTACGACAATGGAGAATCAAGTAACAGTAATGAAGAGTGAGGAGCTGCAACTCATGGAGGCAAGGGCAAATGCAGAGTTTGCCGTAACTGCAGCCGGACAACTGA
>JAEIGA010003060.1_pt1 | contig 26339 bp, 47 predicted proteins | sample 9270691 | NCBI WGS metagenome assembly JAEIGA01 (sample SAMN17057246, study PRJNA624740) | gut metagenome | biome: biome; isolation source: fecal sample | host: Bos grunniens | place: China: Xizang | collected 2019 | reverse complement strand
TCTTTTAATTAATTCTTGATATTTGTTAGATTCCGAACTACCTTCAGCAGGAATTTCTTTCATTCCTTTTAATTTTAAATACAACAGAATACCTCTTGTTTTAATTAACATTGCATTCATTTCTTCTTCTTGAATATATTTATGAATATAATCAATCATTAAATTTTGAAGATTAGTTTCAAAATAATCTGAACCGTGTTTCTACATTAAAGCGTTTAAACGTTTTCTTCCTTTTTCAGTCTATCCTTGTCTAAATGAATTATACGCTTGTAAATCTCGCATATCTTGACTTATATACGCCTATTCTTCATCATCTAAAATACCTTCGTAGAATTCTCTAAAGTATTTATCGGGATGTTGACAATAATTAACTACTCTGCTTTTTAATTCTTCTGCGTATTCCATAGGTTTACTCCAAGCATTAGTTCTTCTTGTAGACGTAGAAGCTTTTTCCAAAGGAACCCATAATATACTATTATTTTGTTCTATTTCATTCATTGCTTGTTCATCAGAAATATTCGCTGGAAATTTATCATTACCGTTAATTTTCTGAATTATTTCAATGACTTTTTTTAAGAATTTTCTTTCATGTTCTAATAAATCATTTGTACGATCATATGGATTCTTAAAGATTAATTGATTTTCTATATCCTAATATAATCTTTTAAATACTCTACTCTAAGTACCTAAAGTAAAGTTTTCAAAAGAAGTATATCCGGAATTTTCATAAAATTCCATACAGTCATTTACAAATTCAGATACCTCAGGATCCATTCTTGAAGCAGTTGCGTGAACAGCATCTTGTAATAATTTACCTACTAATCTAACCTAACTATTTTCCATATTTTGTGGTCTAGCAAAATATTTATCAAGTTGACTTATTTCAGAATCAACTATTCTAATATTTCCAGTTAATCTATCCAATGTAATAGAAGCTTCTATTAACAATGTAGCAGCCATTTTTAACTTACTATTAGTAGTCATTTTACTATATTTAATAAGATCGTCTGGAGCTAAACTATGTTTGTCAGATTTTATAATATCTGTCAATCTTTCAATTAATTCTTGTATTCTTTCAATCTTTACTTCAGTAGTTTCAGCAGTTACTAAAGAACTAACTATATCTCCATTGAGAATACGCATTCCATCTGTATTAGTTGCTGTTATAATTGGTTTTAATGATCTTATTTCAGATATTTGTGTAGATGTATTCTATAGAATATTTAAATACATTTGAATTAAAGAATCAACTGGTGATACTGTACTAATCGTTCTAAAATTATTTTGAATATTTAAACTAGATTCTACATTATTTAATACAGATATGATTTTATTAAAATTACTTTGTAACATTTCAATAGGATATGTTTGGCTTTTTATATTAAAACCCAAACTTCCAACAACTGAAATATCTCCTAATTTACAATGATGATCAAAACTAGGAATTAATTCATTTAATAAAAACATCAATCGCATCATTTCAATATTACCATAAGTTGGTTTTAGTAATAATTTACCAGTGGCATCAACAGCATTAACATTATCCAAATGATAGCCTAATATATTATCACGTCTATTTAATTTATGTGTTTTATCAATATCTAAAGCTGTTAAAGATACTACGTTAATTTGATCAGTATCTGTATTTTTAAATATTAATATGTTGAAATTAGTAATATCTTCATTTTCAACTAATTCCCATTTATATTCATAGTGCTTTTTACCATTTATGATAACTTCACTTTTCTTTTCCAAGTAAGGAGCAAAAAATTCATCTAAAGTTAAATTTCTAAATTGTAATGTACCGGTTCTTCTAGAATCTTTATATTGACTTATTATACCTCTTGTACTTAATATACCAGATTCTGTATCAATAAGTTGTGATTGCAATTCAGTAATTAATTTAACAACTTCTTCGTTATTACTTCCTTCTGCAGGATTTGATATTTCGTATTTTTTACCTCCTATATATAAGTTATGTCCTTGACTAGGCTGTCTTCCTTGTTTCCAATAATACCAGTTAGCATCGATATAATCTTTAACACTTTCTACTATACCAAAAGTTCTTAAACTACCGTCTGGAATAAATGTTCTTAATTGTTTGTTAACTTTATCAACAGATTCTGTTTGTACATCTAATTCAATAGCAGGAGTTGATATAAATTTCGATGCGTTATTATAAGCTTCCTGAAGAATGTAAGCACCGTTTTTATGACTATAACACACAGCAGGATGTACAATAATGTCGTCAATACTTTTAAAATCATTATCATACTATAATTCAACAGGAATAATATTAAAACGTATATTCTTAGTAGTTAATCCGTTGTGTTGTAACATTCTAGCAATAAGTGCTATTTCATGCTAATATTTTTCTTTTTTAGCATAATCCCATTGAGAAGGTGGTTCATGAGAACCCTTCATTAAAAATACTTCTAAAGATCCATCTGGTTTAACCGCGATAAAATCAATATTAGCATAAACTTTTTTATCGTGTCCTATTAAATCTGCAGAAAGTTTAATATTTCTCATCAGTTTAACATTACTTTCATCTCCATATTCTCTAGAATATTTACCATTTGTAAACTATACTTGTGCAAGTATTTGTCTATAAATAGATTCGTTATCGTCTATACCGTCTCTTAATATAGTTTGCATCTATTCAAACGAAGTACCTTTTACAGCTTTATCTAAATCTGAATAAGATATATCTTTATGCATACGTAAAATAATTCTATGCAAATCTCTACAATCAATAGCTATATCTTTCCAAAATTGTTTTAACTTTTTGGTTTTTAATTCAGCTTCTTCCTTAGACATTCCAGAATCTGTGTATTTTCTAAGTTGACTCTTTAAGAAGTCTTCTATTCTAATAGGAGGCATTACAGGTTTACCTTCAACGTCTATATATAAACCAGAATCAATAAACTTTTGTACACTAAATCCATCAGATTCATCTACTTTTAACTCCGCAGAACCTTCTTCCAATATTATATCTTCGTTATCGTTACTTTTTACAAACTCAGAATCATATCTTCCAGAACTTCCTCGTCTTTTATTACGATCTTGTATTTCTGTTAAAGTTCTTATCATTTTATCTTGTTCATCTACATGTTCTAATGCAAACAACAAATCATCGAAATTTTCAGGAATTTGTAAATGTCTAATTAAAGATTCATAACCACCTACAATTTCTCCATTATATTTATATTTACACTTCATTGTTAACAATCAGTTTCTTCAATAATTCCTTCCTCTATTCCTTTTTTAATAAAATTAGCAATCTAACGCTATTTAGTCATTTCATCAGTATCTGACTATTGTATTAATTTTACTGCACTTTCGAAGCTTATATCTGATTTAGTATCGTTTAAAAGTTGTTTAAATTTTTTATTTATACGTGCGTTAAGATTTCCAAATTCTCTTACAATTAAATCTAATACTGCTTTGTTTTCTGAATCAAATTCATTTCCCATAAATAAAACATCATTTTCAACATTTCTTGCGAGACTTCTAACAACAATTTCTTCTATTCTATCAATTTCTGCAAAATTAGCATATGATTTATTTACTCGTTCTGCAATTCCTTTAAGTCTAGGTTTTATTTTTTTAGTTTTGTCATCAAGATATACAGACTCTAATATTAATTCATATAAATCAAAATCTTTTGCTCTAATAGAACCTAACAATAAATGAAATACTTCGTGAATTAAATCATTAACAGAAGCATTACTATTATTTATTAAATATATTTTATTATTATGTACAAAAGATTTTACTCCATTTAATGAGTCTTTAGATCCAAATAATTTACCTAATTCAGAATCTTTTAATATTTCATCAATGTTCATTGAAACTACAGATTCGTTACCTTCAAATAAAGTTTCATTTAAATAATCTTTAAGATTATGTGTAGCTGCAGAAATTACTGCATCTGGATAGTCGTTAAGTTCTTTAACTCTACCTATAGAATTTATAGTATATCCGTTTAAAGATCTTAGATACACAATATTTACTTTTTCAGGAGTTGATAATTTAACACCATCTCTATACTCACGTTCAGATTTGTGCCATCTTTCAACTAAAAAATTTACAACAGGACTTTTATCAGGATTATTAATATCATTTATAATTTGATTTATTCCTTCTTTTACATCCTCTTCTATAATAGTATTTGTATATTTTTGTTTTTGTTCTTCTTTTCCAGTAACTGGATCTATATAGGTTATAGATTTATACTAAGATCCTTTGTTTAATGATTCTATAGTATATCCGTTTTCTACCATTGCATATAGGAAGATTCCTATTTTTTCAGGAGTATCTAATTTTGATAAATCTATTCCATAAGTATTTTTATAAAAATCCTATACTTCTTGCATAGTACTATTATTAAATAACTTATGTTCTTGTCCAGTTAATTTAGTTCCTTTTTTAATTCTATATTGTATAGAAGGAATCGTCTAAAGCTAAAACACATGATGTGTAATTGCTACTTCTCTATCAGTAGAATCTACGTATCCTATTTTCTTTTTAAGTTCTATATCAGCAGCATCTTTAATTTTTGTAGTTCTATTAAAATTGTCAATAGTTAATTTAGCATCTTTTAAAGAACCTACTTTAATAGGATTATATAAATTTGGATGATATACGCTTTTACTTATAATAAATTCTGAGTTTCCGTTAGGCATTTCATGTTGATAAATATAATATCCTTTATAAGATCCGTCTACAATATCTTCTTGTGTAACAGGTATAAATATAGATTTTGTATCATATCCTACTAAAGACGCATTTTCAGAAACATCATATTCATCAATTAATTTTCTTTTTCTTTTTTCGAAAGTTATTCTATCATTATCTGTTAATTTCTTACCGATATAATAATAAATTAATTCGTCGTTTTCTTCTTTAAATAGTACAGGGTGATTTTTTCCAGATTCGTCTGTAAATATAAACCCATTTCCGAAAAATTGTTCAGCATCTTCAACAGAAAGTATGTTATCTATAGATTTTCTTTCAGATTTAGATAACATTTCATTTTTCTTTTTTATTAATGCTTTTATTTGATTTTTTCCAAGTTTTATAGGTTTATCTATAGTTTTATCTACAGATGTTACTTGGAATCGAGACATTAATACATCTGATTTAAAAATTTCATTTAATAAATTTCTAATCGTATCTAAATCAGCATCAATAAAATCTTGAATACTGATTTGTTTTAATAATTCAGCCTGTTCTGGTGTACCATATTTTAAAATAGTATCATATAATTCTTTCTTTCCGAAAGATTCTCTTTTATAATCTAAAGTTTTTAATCGTTTAGATAAACTCGTTTCGGAATCTTCGTTAATTATATTAAATCCTTGTAACTCTAAACAGAATTCATTTAATATCGAATAAACATCTAAATAAGAATCTTCTAATTTTATTTCAGTAGAATTATAATCGGATTTATGATTTATAAAATCTAATACTAAATCAAGTATTGTTATGTTTGTATTTTCGTCAAAATCTTTTACTTCCGACTTTAAGTTTTGTTTTATTTTTTTGATTATACTTGGCGTTAATATATTTTTTAATTTAGATTGATATTTGTTATTAAGATATTCATCTTGAATTATCCCATCAACAATTTCTTTTTCTGCCAAGTATGTCACCAATGCTGCTTTAGCAAATCTTTCAGCATCATACTAATTTCTTATAATATGTGAAACAATCTCAAATCCAGATACTCTTCCAGAAAAAGATGTTCCTGCAGCGTAAAATTTATCTATTAACGAAATTGTATAATTTTTTTCATATAAATTTTCTTCTGGAATTTTTGATAAAATTTCATCAGCAATAGGAAAATTATATCTTAATGTATCTAAACTAATATTTCCAATAATATTTCTTCCTTTGAAGAAATTATTAGAATCTTTAATTGTAGCTTTAGTTGATTGTAATGTATTTAAGAATTTCTATCGTTGAGATTTATCCCAATTATTTATTATAAATTCAGCTATATCAGACAAAGAAGAGAGCTGTTTATCGCTCTCTTCTCGTCCAATTGTAAAACCATTATCTTCAATACCAGCTATATTAAAAATAATATCACACTCCATGTTAATCACATTTTAAGTCTATTAATAATCTATTTTGTCTAGTGTATTTTATTAATGCGTCTATTAATGTTTGTTTTCTTCTTTGTATAGTTTCAGGAGAATCATCTGTATATATACTATTTTCGATAATTCTACCATGTAATTCTGGAAACATCATTAAAGAATTGCTATAATTATATAATCTGATATTTTTTTCTTCATCAGTTAAAGATTCATTAAACGTCAACATTGTTTCAGGTAAAGCATCATAAGTAATTTCTCCGTTTTTAACAACTTGTTTATATACTTTAAAACCAGTTAACATATCATATACTTTTACATAAGGTTCTGTTCTAAACTACAACGCTGCTTTAGATCTAACCATAGGTGCTAAATGAATTAAAAGATCTTTTTTAGTAGGTAACTAAAAATATACATCTGATTTATAATCATCTTTAGCAGTAGTAAAATAATAATCATATAATACAGAATTAGGAGTAATACTATCTACAAACATTGCAGTTAAATATTTACCTGATAACTTCGTTCCGTGTAATGCTAAGTTATATAACATGATTATATCACCTATACTATATTCTCCGAATGTTTTTTCTTGCATTAATTTAGCAAATCCAATTCTAGCTTTACTAAATGTCATTTTATTAGACATACTATCTTCGATTTTTGACAAATCTAATTTAGTTCTAATAATTTGTTTTCCGAATATAGAAGAAACTGTTAATTCTTTAACAAAATCATTATCAGCATAATTCTTCTATAAATAATCAAGAAGATACGTTTCTACAAAATATTTTAACGAATCTATTCCGTTTAATGTACTAATATCAATAACACCCTTAGAATCTTCTAAACCATAATTACTGCTATAAACTTTAGCATGACTTAATTCTTCAGGAAGAATAATATTTTTTTCTGACAATTTAAAGAAATAAGATGCAATAATTATTTTATCAGAATAATCTATTATTTTTTTATATTCTCTCTAACTTAAGTTATATACAGATATACCTCCTAATCGTAATAAATCATCTAACAATTTAGCTTTGTTTGCAAACAAATGTCTCTATTGTAATGTATAATTTAATAAATCTATATTCTTTTCGTATGTAGGTATTCTTGATACCATATCTAAAATATTCCAAGAAGATTTGATCAAATTATAATAATCTGCAGCAAGTTCTCTATAAGATACCGTATTCATACCTTTTATTCTACTATTAAAGTTGAATCCGTTTTCTTCTAAATATACTCTTTCATTTGCTAAAAATTTATACAAATCAAAGTTGCCGTAGATTTCAGTTTCAATACTATTCTATAAAACATTAAATATATAATCTGTATTCAAACTAGGATTATTTTCTAATATGTTTTTAACAACTTTAAATAATTCTTTAACAGTATTATTTTCAGTTGTAACATCATCATACTACTCAATGTTAGAAATTTTTCTTAATTCAGCTACTGCTTCTAATAAAGCATTTTTTCTAGCTTCTTTATCTTTTTCTTCCTACTCTTGTTGTTCTTTAGATTCATTCAGAGTTATAAATTTACTCTTATAATTAAACAATCTTTTGATTCCCATATCTTTTTCTCTAGTTGTTATACTAGCAGTCATTCTGTTAATTAATTTAATCAACTCTTCGTCTGTTTGAGGAATACCTTGATTTAATTTTAACCACACAGAAGCAAGTGTAGAAGATTCATTTGCTTGTTTTGTTAATATATCAAATTCATTTAAATCTAGATAAAAATCTTTAATTGTTAATTGATCAAAATGATTTTCATTATATTGATTTAATTCTTGATTAATCTTAGTTATAAGAGTATTTACATATTTAAAGAAATAGTTAGTATTAAAGTTAGATGTTTCTGGTAAAGTATATTTAGATAATACATCAATCATTTTATCTAACTTTTCTTGTTGTTCTTTAGTTCGATAACGATTAACATTTATTAATTCTAAATCTAACACGTCTTTTCCAGTTAATCCTACTTTAGATAAAATGTATAGTTGAATAAAATCTTGTAAAGACATTTCTGGATCTAAATACTTAGGTAAATTTACAGTTTTATCCCCGTTGTTATACTTAAGTTCTCGTCTAATCCATTCATAATCGTTTGCTATTTTTATCTTTTTTCCAGATTCATCCATCATCATTGCTAATTCAGCATCACTTTCAGCTTCCGCTTCTGCTTTTTCTGCTATATATTCAAGATAATCAGCTATTTGATCTTCGTCTAAGTCATTAACTTTAATATCATGTTCACTTCTAATTATAGATGATAATTTAAGTCTTCCTTTTAATAAACTTTGAGCAATAGATACTTTATTTTGAACATTATTATAAAAATCAGATTTACTATAATGATCTAATAACTCTATTACAGGAGATGTCATAAATGAAACAATATCATCTAATGAAAATCCTAACATCATCAAATGAATATGATACTTAGCTAACTTAGTACCTCCGTTAATTCTAGCAAGAATTAATTCTTTAGCATTATCGGTTGCAGCACTTAACAATTGAGAAATCAACTGGTCTACATATTTATCATCAATTCCTTTTTCTAAATCTGTTTCTTTATAAAATAAAGTTCTTAGTTTTCTAGTAAGTTGTTTGTCAACATTACCTATATCAGGAATATGATTTACTTTAGTTTCAACAGGTCTACCTTTACTTCTACCTTGTATTCTACTAAAAGTATGATCCATTGTTAAATATGTTAAATCTTTAGCAGTACCTTTTCTTAAAATATTATGATAATAATATGTTAAATTGAACCAGTCTTTTTCACCATTAGCAGCAATACCAATAACTTCTTTACCAACTAAGTTCTAATATTGCATTATATACTTAGTTAAAGGATTAATCATATTTAATTGTTTAATACGTTTACCTTTTGGAGAAGCATCTGCTTGTTCTTGTAAGTCAGACATAGTAATATCTGAATAAGCTTGGTCTCTATTTCTAATACTATGTACAATTTCAAATATATTAGCACTAGCAACATTTTTATAAGCAGCTTCTCTTTTACTATAAGGTATCTTATACTATTGATGTTTCTTGATTTGATTAATTATTTTTTCAAATTCTGGATTAGTAGTCTGTATAGAATACTTTCCGTTATTATCATTTATTTTATGAATTAGTTTTGCGAGTTTTCTTATTCTCTAAGCAGGATCTAATTCTAAAACAATTTGTTGTAATTCATTATCTATACTAAATGATCTATCTATGACTTGTTGCATTTGTAAATCATTTCTAGGAATAGGTAATGTTTTACTTGCTTGTAAAGTTTCTACAGTAGAATAATCAAATAAATTACTCCAACCTACATATACACTATCATCAAAAGATTGACCCATAATATAAGCTTTATCAATATCATAGTCAGATCCTTGTAAGAATGTCTATATATAACTAACGTAAGCTGTATTATTATCATCACTTGTCCAACCTATACATTTCATAGGCATGAATGATTGTAAAGATTGAGCAGGGATACGAGAAGATATAAAATATAATGATGATAAAAACGAAGCATATTTCTTTTTAGGATGTGCTAATACTTTATAGTATCTATCAATTATACTTTTATATCTTTCAGAAAAATCTTCATCAGAAGGTTCTCCATCAGAAGTTATTCCCATTAAAGCATTTCTGATGTCAATAATATTTTGTTCAAATGCAGGTAATGCTTTTATTTCATCTTCTGTCATTTGTTTATATGTTATTTTTCCATCTTTGTCTTTAATTTGTTTTGTAGTATTTCCTAACTTAGTTAAATATGTAGCTAAAGTTGCTCTAACTTTTTTAGCTGTTTCTGTATCACCTACAATATTAGGATGTCCTTTATTTATTCTTATTTCTGTAAATGTATCTTGTTCATATAAGTTGTATAATATATTCTATATCTAATTGGAAGCATCGTTTATTAGCTTTTTCTATACTTCTTCTGATAAACTAGAAAGATCTCCATAATTACTAAAAGATCTTGCTATTTCATTTAAATTTGTTATTTTATAGAAAGTATAAGGAACAAACTAATCTTCTCCTCCAATTTTTGTAGAAGCCATGTATTTGTATCTAGTAACATAATCAATTCTTTCATATATTTTTTCAACGCTACCGTTTTTACTTAATACTAATTTGTATTTAGATTTATCGACAACATTTCCGTTAGAATCGATTACAGTTTTACCATCTTCAGATTTAAATCTATTTGTAATAACATATCGTCCTATTTTAATTCCACCTTTTTTATTATATATTTCGATAATATTTTTATTTTTACTATCAGGTTGTTCGTATATATCTGAAAAAGGATCTTCTACTAACAATGATAATCGATCTTGGTAGGCAGATGTTCCTTCTTGAACAACCTTGTCGATTGAAATTAACACATGTTCTCCGTTAGTCTTAACCATAGCCATGTGATAAAATCCTGCTGGAATCTAAGGTACTTCGATATTCTATTTAAAATAATTTTCACCTTGATTTAAAACATATGCTAATGAATGATTCTTTATATTGAACTATTCTTTATACATATTACCTAATACAAGTTCTGCTTCTGCATTTTCTAAAGTTCCTGGAATAATATCAATTTCAGGACCACCTTTTACTAATGTGAATTTACCTCTTTCTAACTAATCAAGTACTTCCTAAATTTGCATCTAAGTAGGACGTTGATTTTTAGGTTTATTCCAGAAACTTTTAACAATATAGTGATCATATAATGTCATATATCTAGTTTCAATGTTTTCTGGAAGAGTTGTACTAGTAACAGGTTCTCCAGTTACTTTATCAACTTGATACTACCACCTTACTAAAGAAGGTTTTAAATTATTAGGTTTTGTTACATCTAATTTAAATATAGTACCTTCTTCAAATTTACGATCTTTAAATTTATAAAAATCTTCCATTTTAGATAAATCTAAAGAATAAGCTGGTTTATTAGGTTCTTGTACCAATACAATGTCTGTAGGTAAAAACCATTCTTTAGTTCGCTATACTTCTTCTTTTTGTAATTCTTCTAAATAAAGAGAAACTAAATAGTTATTTGTACTAGTTACATCCTAAAAATTAACAGACAATTCTAATAAATCTTCTGTTAATCCTAATTCTGTTGCATCTTTAACTAAATTACTCAAAGAAACACTATTTATTCCAAATATATATTTCTCATTAATATTTAATCCGTTTGTAGTATAGTAAACAGAAATTCGTTCTTTTAATTTATTTTTTAATGTATCTCTAGCTTCATCTAATACATCTTGATACATATACTTTTTATACTAATTTTTAGTTTTATCGTATATCTAAAAATATTGTATCACATTGTAAGCAGGAGATAATACATATTGAGATCCTGGATGTTTACGCTTAATAGATTTACCATTTATAACAGACGTAATACTTGTTATAAACTATTGATAAAGACTAGGATCACTAAAAGGAATTTTTAAATCATCTTCGTTTGCAATATTCTTATTATTTTTGATTATTTGCTGAACTCCTTGTTTAATTGCATTAGTTAAATCAAATTTAGAATTACTTTTAGATTGTAATATTAGTTTTCCAACTAATAAATATAATTTATATTTAGATTCCTCTGAATTTTCTTTTACATTCTCTAAATATATTTTAATATTTTCTAATTCTTTTTCAGATGCTTGAAACGCAGATAATGCTAATGAATAATATAATTCGTTTACATTACTGAAATATTTACCATAAGCTGCACAAGCTGCAATTACCTAAGAGAACTCAGTTAATTCTTGATTTACAACACTATGATCAGCATTTAACTGAATACCTAAACCTTTTACACTAACTTTAAAAGTATTTAATTCTTCATCATCTCTCCATCTTGATTCAGGATTTATATTTTTAGCTCCGTTTTTAACGGCACTATTATTAAATACATAAGCAATAAATTTATCCTTTAGAGGTTGTACAACATCTTTTTCAGAAAGAACATTACTTCTACTTTTCTTATGTCCTACATTTATTACAAAGTTAGTTAAAACATCTAAACTAAATTCAGATAAACTTCCATCTCTATTTACACATTCTATTCCACCTAATGAAATAAACAGTTCATATAAACTATCTATTGTGTGTAAACCTTCTTGATATTCAGTATAATGATTCTTACTTTTTTCATCAAAATAATGATACACGGTCTGTTCTTCTTCACCTCCAAATGCAAGTTTTTCTTTTGTATAATAGTGTCCTGACTTGTCTATACCAAAACCAGTTATTTCTATAATATCTCCAAAAGCATTTTTATAATATAAACGTTTTCCTTCTAATATTGTAGTCTTAAACCAATTATTAACTTCTACATCAGTAGGCTATTTTGAATTTTCTACTTGATATATATTTTTAGTTAAATTAACAGATTGATTCCAACGTTCATTATGCATCTTTTTAAATAACAATAAATCAGATGAGGCTGATTTTGCAGATTTTTTCATAGAATCTACAGTAATACCAAATGCTGCAAATTTAGCTAAAAATGATGTTAAATCTTCAGTCTGAGCATCCCAAATAGGTTTTCTATTAACACCTACTTTTTGATCACCAAGAGAATTGTTCTCAAGTCTTAATTGAATCGCAGAAATTCTAGCACTACCATCCTATGCGTCAATAGATTTAGAATAACGTAGATTTGCGACAGGTGCTTGTGTATCATAAATTACTGCAGTTTTTACAACAGATGCTGTTCCGTTTATAAATCCTGTTAAAGGATTAGCCAATGTAGCTGTAATAATTACATTACGTTTAAATTGAGTTCCTTCAGAAGTATTTATAATAATTTGTAAAGATTGATCATATATTTCCTAAAAAAGTTGACCTACAGCAGTCGTAATATTTTCATGAGCATACTTACTTATTTCAATTAATCCTTTCTTGGAGAATTGATTAGAAAATTCTTCAATAATCAAATCAAATTCTTCATCTGTTAAAGAGTCATTTATTACTTCAGATCCTAAGTTCTACAACTGTACTTTTAAATCTGATTTTGTTTTATTAAACTCTTCGATTAACTTACTATCGTTAGGATTTAAACTTAATTTATTTTTCGCTCTAATATAAGCTACATTTTTTCCATGTATTTGTTTAAATACAGTATCACTTTTATCAGGATGATTTATTTCGGATCCACTTAAACTTAAACGAAGATTATTACTAAACATTCCTTCAATGTAGAAATAATTTCTTAATAAAGGATTTACCTCATCATTTACTCTAAGAATTAATTCTCCTGTATTAGAAATCCATTTCTCTGCAAATGCTTTTCTATCATCTTTAGATAATATACTTTTATCAGATAATATTTTTAAAAGTTGATTTGTTTTAACATCTCCTCCGTTTATCCATTTATCATACTCTGCTTTACTATCAAATACCTTAAAAGTAGTTCCGTAGTATTCTAAATCCGATATAAATAAATTTAGTTGTTTATTTAAATATTCGACTAACGCTTTTCTATTTGCAGCTAAACTTGCATATGTATATAAAGTTTCATTTATAGTACAATAACCAGAAAGTAAGTCTGCATTAGGTTTACCAACAACTCTATAGTCTTTATCTTTTTCTAATTCAAGTTTTTCTTCTGACTACTAATTATATTGTTTAACTAATTCTAATAAACTTTCTTCTGTATAATTTTTTAAAAATTCTGATACTTTAGCAAAACGTCCAGTTGCTGTAGAAACAAAACCTTGAAATGTCATTAATTTCTCAATTTTGTTATATACACTATTTAAAATTTTATCATGAACATTAAAGAAACTTCCTTGATATTCATCTATAAAAGCTTCTGTATAATCCTTTGAAAGATCCATTACATCATCAGCAAAACAACTAATTTTACTAAACCAATTTAAAAATTGAGTTTTATCTGAATAAGTAGTAGGCTAAAAACAAATTTTACCGGTATTAATGTAACTTAAATAAAATTTATCAAGAATACTATGTTTAAATAATTCATTTTCAGCAAGTTCTTGTACTGTTTTTACTTCACCTAAATGTGTAGTTATTTCTCCATCTATAGTAGGATCCATATCTAACAAATCATCACGTTTAACAAACAATAAACTAGAAGCAGGACCTTCGGTTTGTCTCTGTTCGTAAAGTCTTTGATATAATTTAGAACCAGCTCTTGATACAGAATAGTTAGATACCATAGAACCTTGTTTATTCATTGTAGTAGATTTTATAGATTCTCCTTTTACTAACATTTCTTGTTTAACTAAATTATTTAACGCGAGATTCTATGCATTTACAGGTTTAAATAATACAGTAGTTCCTTCAAATTCAAATATATTAGATTTTCCTTCTCTTTTGTGTTCGTTATAAATTGCATTATAATCACTATCGTTAAGAGATAAATACTGTTCTAAACTTAGATTTTTAGAATCAGCTTCTACATTTACACGAATTGCTTCTAACAATCTTAAAGATATTTTAAATAATTCGTCTAAATAATTAGAACTCTAAATATAATTTGATCTATCTTCCTTGTAATTAATTTTGTAATAATGTAAAGTTTTTAATCCAGTTTCAGATAAAAAATCAAAATCCATCTAATTACTTAAAAAAGCTAAAAACTTTTCTAATAACATTTCATTTTCAGTAAACTCTGATTTATCTTTAGCTGCAAATTCTATTAAATCAATTTCTGCTAATTTATTTAAATAGTCAACTCCGTTATCAAGCACTCTACTAAATCTGATAGCCCTACTAAAAATACCTGTACGTTTATTATCCCACCAAAATCCTAAAGTTCTAGTTTTATCTCCTATTGTAAAGGTCATTTTTATAGAATTATTTGGATTAGATTCTAACATTTTAAGATAAGGATTCTATCCATCTCTGGCCAACTATCTTAGTCTATTTCTAGTTTGAATTCTTTCTACAAGATCAAATACATTAGAATCCCAATTAAATTTAGGTTGAATTCTAATTTCTCCTTTCTTTAAGTCAGTATCCAAAAAATTGTTACTAACATTTCTTTGAAGAATAGCTACTAAATCATTTACTATATCCAAACTTCCACCTTTATGGTTATTCATTCTTTCCATTTCTTTAGCTAAGAAAGAACTTCTATTTTCTTCAGTGTTTTGTAAAACTTGTGTATAAAAAGAATATAGAATATTTTTATGATTGTCGTTTAATAAAACAGAACCTTCTATTTTATCAATTAATTTATATCCGTATTTTGGTTCAAACAATAATTCAAATATTTTAATAACATTACCTAATACATCGTCAGACTAAGTACTTAATAACATTTTTAACGTACCTGTAGGATCATCAGTTCGTTCTGTATTAAAACTAGTACCGTTTTCTAAGAAATCGTATACTAATGTTTGCCAAGCTTCGTTTAAAAGAGTTAAAGTTAAAGGTTTAGGAATCATATTTCCAGATTTATAATCATACAATGTAATAGTTTCTAATAAATCTTTAACATTACTACTTGTATGTACTTCACTTCCTTCGTTATTTCCAGATTCAAAACCAGCTTTTTGGTGTTTATGTGAATCGTGTACTAAATACTTAGTATTTTTTTGTTTCTTAGGTTCTGAATTTAAAACATAATTTTTAGAATCAATTTTAACATTTTCTCTTAAAGCAAAGTTAACTAAATCATCAAACCTAGTTAACATAAAATAAGAATCTACATATTCTAATATTCCTTCAGTATTAGGTTTTTCTATAAATTCTATATTAGATTTTATAATTTTTTTCTTTTCAATAATTTCAGGATCGGACGTATTATAATTATTTACAAAATCAATAAGTTTATCTTTAATAACATTGTAGTATTCTGAAAAATTATCACTTTTAAATAATGTTTGTAATATTCTTTCTCTAACTCCAAGTTGAATTTTTTTATTATGTCCAAATTCTTTAATAAACCATGTGTTTAATACAGGTACTTTTTCTATAACTTCAGTTATTAATTCTTTATATTTTTCTAATTGTGCTGAACGATCTTCTTGAAGATTAATTCTAATTAATTCTCTATTTAACTATTCGCTTAAATCCGATATACTATCAATATATTTTTTGAATTGATTTAATACATACAAATAGTCTGTATAGTTTAATATTCCAGAAGAATACATTCCTTTAATGTTATTTAATCTTATATCTCCAGGAAATTTATTTTTTAAAAAGTTTAATATAAAATTAAACTTTCTTTCTTTAAATTTTACTATTTCTTCGTTAACAGCATCTGTAGTTAAATTATGTTTTAAAGCTTTATTCGGATCTATTATCAATCGAGTTTTTAATTCTTTTTTAAATTTAACAGTAACATTATCACGAAGTGACATGTTATTGATACCGTATACACTAAGAATAGCTTCATCCAAACTTTCATCTAATCTAGCAATTATTTGCTAGTCTGTCTCAGCGTCTGTATTTTGCTGAGGTTTAATCAGCCGTTCTACAGTATTTACATCTAAGAACGCTCTGATTAAACCTTCATAAACACCAAGTTGATCACCTTTTAAATCTTCTATTCGTCCATATTTTCCTGCGAGAATATTTTGAATATCTTTTAATAATTCATCCGAATTAGCTTCTAAATCTATTTTTAAGTTTCGTTGAGAAATTAATTTTTTAAACTCATCAGAAACCTAACTAGGTTTAATTCGTTTGAATTTTACACTCATGTCAATCACATTAACAATATTTTCTAACGAACGATAATGATCATTTCGATTATAAGGTAAATTACAACTAATCATATACAACTTATGTCTTTATTTGCAATATTAAAAAGTATATCGATCCTTTCAGAATTTTCTTCTCCTAATATATTTAATTCATTCAATGTAGCAAATACTAATGATTTATTTTCATGTTCGACAAGTCCTACAAAATTATTGAATTTTATATATTCGTTTATTATATCTCGATATATTTCGTTAGTTCCTAATACATCTTTAATAATTTTAGCACAATCAATGTACTACTTTTGTTCTTCAGATTCTGAAGCTTCATTTTTATCTTGAACTTTTATTTGATTTATTTGACCAAAATCATTTAAAGTTAGAGTAAATGTTCCATTAGAATTTTTAAGTCTAATTTCACCATCTTCTTTAACTATATCACCGTCTCCTATTTTTTCTTTAATTTTAGATATTACAAATTTTTCAACTTCTTTGTCAAGTTCTATTCCTGAAAAATAATTATATAACATCTAATCTGTATAAGATTCTAACCATTCATTAAAACCTTTTTCAGAGTCTTCAACATTAGAATCATTGTCGTAAGCATTTTCAAAAGCATCTTTTAAAAATCCTTCTTCCATAGTAGCAATGTAACTATTTATCATAGCTTCTTCTTCTGTTTCTACAACAGATTCAGATTTAGATTTACCAGTTTTATATAATTCCATAATATCTGATAATCTTAACATTGCGCCGCCAGGTCTTACTTCAACATTAACGTCAAAATATATAGGATTAGTTCCACATCTTAAGAAAGTCCATTCTCTTTTATCTTGTCCTAATACGTTTTCAAGTTCATAATTCTTCATCATTTCAAGTTCTGGATCTACAAGTATTCCGTATTTAAAATATGCATTTTCTAAATAAGCAGCTCTAGGTTTACCTTTCATATTTTCAATACTACCTGTTGTTCCATGAAATACTAAGTACAATAACTAGAATAAAGAATTGTCAGACGTATCCATAGATAATTTATCTGTGCCAAAGAAATCGCCTAGTGTAACATGCATTTCATCTTTTACTTCATTTTCACCCACTTTACGAATAGTAGATATGGTTATCAAATCACCTCTAGAAGGATTAGATTGATATACTTTAACAGCTTTTGCGATCATGGCTATTGTTTTAGGTACAAAACTAAACAAATGTCTATTATCAACACTATATTCTAAATTTTCTCCATTTTCAGAATAATTTATAACAAGTCCATCTGCTGTTGTTCTTACCATTCCAGCAAATTTATTTATACCTTCACCAATATAATCTCCTGGTTTAACAGAAGTACCATCTTTATAAGCTAATCTAATACCGATTGGTTTATAATCAATTCCTGCACTTGTAATAGCATCTGAAACCTCATTAGCAGTAATCTGTTTTAATAATTCATTTAATAAATTTAAATGTTTTTTAGCAGTATCTACACTAATCGCAAATAAATTTGCTCTCTTATCTCTGTACTTAACAGTTGAATTTTTTACATCAAAAGGTCTAACATATCCTCCAACTTTTTCTGTCGTAACATCATGACCTAATCTATATATAGGTATATTTTTACAAACTTCCAAGTTAAATTCCATTAAATTTTTAATGTCATCTGTTGTCACAGAATGTTCAGATAATATTTTTTCTATTGTAGATTGATATTTAGGATTATTTAAAATTTTATCCCAATTATCAGTCCAGTTTTCAGATGAATATTGATTAAATAAATAATATTCTGCTTCAGCAATAGCTTTTAATTTATCTTCATTATAGCCTTTTTCTTTAGACCATGTACTTAAAATATCATTAAATTGTTTTAATGCAGCTCTAAAGTTCCATAAAGAAGCAAACATTTTTACACCAAGTACATCCATTCTATGAGGTTTACCTTGACCTTCATATATTTTCTATAATCCGTGTGTTATAAATTCTTTAAAGCTAACTCCATGATTAGTTAATGGAACCATTCTTACTACAGCTGTACTATTATCTTTGTTTTTTTGTTGTTCTATCCATAATTTGGCTAAACTATCTGGACTTAAATTAGTATTATCACTAACAAATACAACAGCTCTACCTAATACAGATTCACTTACATAACCAGATTTAGATTTTTTACCGGCAATATATACAGGAGATACTACTTTTCTATTATCAACATCAAGGAATGTATTACGATCGTATGGATGGTTTCCTTCTTCATCAGTTACATTGTTTTCGTAATCTGACAAACTTAATGTTCCTCCTAGTCTAATAGGATTATCAATGTGATGTAAACCAGTTATTTTATGGAAATGATAGTTTTGTACATCTAATTCTAATCTATATCCAGATTGATCTACGTTTTCATTTTTAATAACTGTTTCTACAAATATGCTCCATTCTCTAGCAATGTTACTTAAGTTGTTACAAAAATTAGTAACATCTTGCTATCTAGAAGAAGCAATTTTTCCTTCTTTTAATAAAGTTTGTAATCTATCTTTAATAATTTTTTGTTGTTTAGGATCAGATAATTTATTAGGATCGTTTAGTAAACATATATCAAACATAGCATCAAATGGATAATCGTCAGAACTTTTACGTAATCCGTTTAATTCAAGTACTAAAGATATTATATATGTTTTATCACCTATTTGTATAAATGTTTGTTCTAATCCAGAACCTACTCCAAAGTAATCTGTATCGAAATTAACCTATCTAAATTCTAAATGTAATTTTCTCTTTTTCCAAACTTCTCCAATATTTATAAAATTACTTAATGCTCCAGTTAAAGTACCTCCGTATCTAACTACACTTTGTATAGATGATAAAGATTTTTGAATTTCTTTTTTTCTAGCTACAGAATAAGCTCCTTCTCGATCAGTATTAAAATATAAAGCTGCAGCATTTCTTCTTAACTCACCTTCTTTAGGTTTTTCAGGATATATCCATGTTGGAAATTTCTTACCTTCTTCAGTAATTTGTTTTAAACCTATAATTGGAGCAACTAAGTTAGCTTCAATTGTTAACTAAATATCTCCTGTCGATAGATCGAAATTTTCATTAGTAATTTGCTCAGTTGTTTCCGACAAAGCTGCTTCGATTTCTTCACTATTCTCAATTATTTCTTGAGATATTTTTTCGAAATCTTGTTCTTCCTAATCCTCTATAGCTTCGTCTGCTTTTATAGGACTTTCTAACACTGTTTCTCCGTCAACTTTAGGCAATTCTTCTTCCTCTTCTTCCATAGATTCTTCTGCAGATTCTTCTTCAGTAGAAACTACAGCTGTTGTACTAGTTGGTTCTGGAGTTGTTGTACTAGATTTATCTGGTTTTACTTCTTCAGATGTTTCTTCAGATGTTTCTTCAAGTTTTAATTCGGCTAAATTCTACAAATACTTTTCAGTATAATTTCTAAATTGTTCAGATATATCATAAGTATCTGATTTAATAGACTCAGTATTTATTTTTCCAAAATAAGGACTTAAATCATCAACAAATATAGCTGCTTGTTTACCTCTAGTAGCAAGAGTGTATATTCGTTTTAAGAATAAAATGTTTTCAAATTTTTTACCAAATCCAAGTTCATTTGACTCATTTGTTAATAAGTTTTCTAATGAATCTATAATAACATAATCAAATTCTTGACCTTGCATGTGAGATTTTCCAATTTCTACATGTTCGCTTAAAGCAGAAACGTTATATCCTGCATTTTTTAATTTCTGATAATTGGCAGAATCGCTATTTCCTATAAATCCAATTTTTTTATTTTTAGGAATTCTTTTTAATAACGAATCATCTATTTTAGCACCAAACATATATCCATTAATATCATCTTTTTCATACAATCTTAATCCTATTTTAGGCATTGTTTCTTGCATTCTTTCTATAAATGCTTCAGCCATTTTATCATCAGATTTAAATAAATCATCAAACTAATCTAGCATTGCGCCTAATTTACGATCATTGTCTTGTTTCTGAATATTTGAAGATCTTAATGATTCTTGTAGCTTAGGAGTTCTTATAGTAAAAATAGATTCTACTCCTAAATTAGATACTTTTCCGTTTTCATATCCGTTTTGTGAATTATCGCTTGCTAAAAACATAGTTGCTTTTTTCTTACGAGCGTAGTGATTTAACAATACTATTTCTAAAGCATTCATATGAGCAGCTTCATCTCCGAATATTAAAGTGTGATCAAAATCAGAATTAAAAACTATATTATTTTTTAATTCAAATACCGTATTAGAACTTGGTACTGTTTTAGGAGGATATACTGTTGCTTTAAAATAAGTTCCATCAAAAGATACAGATCCTTTTTCTTTAAGAGTTGTATCAGATACACTATTTATTTTCTTTACAATATTATCATATTCGTCTTTAATATTTTTCCACTATTGTGCTGTTAATAATGCTTCAAATAAATTTGTAACTCCATTTTCACTTTTTCCTAAAACATAATATTCTGTTTCTCCAAGAACATCGGCTAATTTGCTAGCCTGATCTTTAGTAGGAGCGAATATAATTGGTTTTTCATTATGAAATCTTTGTCTAATAGGTTTAAGTTGGGCATCTGTTTTACCCGCACCTCCTACTCCATTTAAATATACTCCGTTTTCAATTAAATTTAAGTGATCAATACCTAAATGTTTATATAAATGTTTTATTGCTGTTTTAAATATTGGATTGTGTGCAGCTTGTGCAATTCTAGATCCTATCTATTGTATTGTTATAGGAACTATATCTTTATTATCTTTGATAAAGTATCCTAAAGATTTATAATATTCAGATGGATTATCAGACAATATTGTCAGTAAATACATAAGCTAATCGTAAGGAGTTAAACTCTACATATTTTCATCTAATCTTGTAGTAATCTATTTACTTAATACTTCAGCCTATGTTAATAAAGTATCCCAAACTTTAGGATTACTGAAAAATTTATTAGGGTTAATCTTTTCAGATTTTAGCATTTCTTTAAAATTATTATGAATTTCTTGTTCAACTATAAACAAATCGTTTAATTTTAAATTTTCTGTTTTAATATTAGTTGGATTCAATTCATATTCTCTATCATCAAAAGTAAATTTTAATTTTAAAGTATTTAAAAAAGTTGCTCTTAATTTCCTATCTTTTTCCTCGGTATCAGACATACGATCGGCTTTGCGCATAGCACCATTTGCAGCCAAACGTTGCCAATAATCAACTTCTGTTTTTAATCTATTTATTTCAGATATTAACATACCACCATAATCATTTGGCAACTCTGGTAATTCCTACCAATTCAAATCAATATCTTTAGCATGTTTTCTAACAAATTCATTAATTTGCTAATTCTATCCAAAATAATTACCATCTACAATAGGATTTGTAGAAGCGTATATCAAAGCTTCTAACATTTTTAAAATGTCAGTTGCATTGGCAAGTTGTTTAGTTAATGTAGGATTTATTGTAAATTTACTAATGTCTGAAATTTCTATAAAGTCTTTGTAAATTAAATCTAATATTTGATTTAAATTGAACAATTCTTTAGAATCTTCAGTCATTAGTGTTCCTACTGACTTAAACATATCTTGTACTGGACTTTTTAATGTAGTTTTCAATTTATTATAAAATGCTTGAACAGGATGTGAATTTAAATTATTTATGACAAACTCTACATAATCTTGTCTAGTTTTAATCTAAGTCTAAGCAGTATTTCCTAAATAATTAGACAACTCGTCATCATTTTGTAAGATTCGAATATCAGCATCTTTTCCGAATCTAAATGTTGTATTTTTTAATAAGTCTTTTATTAAACTAATAGTATTATCTGAATAATAAGTTCTCATTTTATTATATAGTTCTGACTTAATGTCAGATAATTGTTTAATAATATTATCAATAGAAGTATCTTTTAAATTTGTTTCTTGAATTTCATTTATTAAATCTCCATAAAAACTTTTACCTTCATTTGAAAAAATTCCAACAGTACTAGTTTGTTTAAACATGAAATCTTTAAAAGTATTTAATAGTGAATACATATCTAATGATAATTTTTCACGTTCTTCTAAAATAATATTAGCTTCTAATTCTGAATCATTATCTCTTTTATCCTTTTCATTTGATTTTAACTGTTTATATTTTTCAAATATCTATTGTAATTTTGTTAAATTTTCAATTTGTTCAGGATTTAAATCAGATATATTTTCAGATAATTCTTTAATTGCTTTTCTAACTAAACCTTCGTAAGGTTTAGGAGTTCTTACTAATAATTTAGTATCTGAACTTACAGATGTAGTTGTTGTATCTGGATTTAATTTCATAAATAAGTCAGATACTATTTTACTCTGTAAAACAGGAATCATCTCATGAAATTCTCCAATTCTAATCTGTTCAATTTCATTTTTAATTTGATCTTTATTAGAAAAATCTTTAGATAATTTGGTTAATGCTTTTATATAATTTCCGTTTAAATTAATTAATTCTCCGTCTTTTTCGTAATAAAGTCTTAATACTTCAGCTAATGCATCGTTAAATGTAAATCCAATTCTCTATACTAATTGTCTAGCTGTACTCGTATCTACTTTCCAACCAATTTGATTAAGATAGTTTGTAAAATTGTTAAGATATTGTTGATACATTCTAGTATTTAATTCATACGCACGTTTTTGTCTATTTGCGTATTCTACAACAGGTAACTATTCAGATTCATATAATTCCTAAATATACGATAACTATTCGTCTGTATCCTCAGTTCCATCATCATAATTTAATTTAGAGTCCCAAGTATAATATTGATTTTCTGCAATATAACTCAACATATTTTTAGGATCATCTTCAAACATTTTATTTAGAACATCTATAACTTTAGTATAATTAGGACTAAGTTCCTACTATTGTAACAATGTTCCTTTTACCGCATCTTCTAACGCAAGAAATGCATTAAAACCATCATCAAGGCCTGTTGCAATAGTATTTTTATAATGTTCTTCCCATTCTTCCTATAATTTTTCTAATTTTAAAACATCTTCGTCTAAACTTTCTAAACTTCCAAGTTTATCCATTAACCATTTTCCATAGTCTAGTCCTAAGAAAGCAGCGTTCATTCTTGGATCCAAAGCAAAGTTTAATTTACGAGTATACCACAAAGAAGTTTTTCCAGATAAAAATTCATCAAAATCTGCTTTAGCTTTATCAATATTTGCTTGTAGTTGTGCTAAATTTTTACTTCTCAATACTTCTTCTTCAGGAGATAAATTTCTTTCTTCTGAATCAGTTAACAAAGTTTTATCATTAGGTGTTCCTGTTTTAGTTTTTACAGCTCTATTATACTCATCAGTAGATTGTAATATTTTTGATAAACGTTTTTCATATTCATCGTAGTAACCAATAGCATGAGAAGCGTTTTTATAAACAATATATCTTGCATCCTACAGAATCATATTGTTAAATAATTCATCATCATTCAAAGCTGCGTTATTTCCTATAATAGTAGCTTCTAAGCTATTAATTTTATCTAAAATCAAATTACCTATAACTTGATTCTAACTTTCTTCTGGATTAGTTGTTGTTAAAAATATAGGCTTTCCTTCAGTATCATATCCTGATACTTTTGCACTAAGTGTAGTACTACCACATTCTCCATTTTTGATAGCATCGTGTACCATTTGTCTTAATTCATTTCCTCGTTTATCACGAATCAATTGAACTAAATCACGGTCTTGAGTTCTATTGTAATTCTAACGATTAGATATACCATATAATCCACCTCCTAAGAATCCACCTAATAATGACATTCCATATCTTTCTAGAGAATTTTCAAATGCACCTACATTCTAAACTGTATTATCATATCCTAACGCTGCGTTATATATTCCAAATTCATATAAAGTTCTAGAAATATCAGTTACGAATTCTTCAGTAACTTCTTCCAAACCTTCACCTACTGCTTTTCCAAACAAACCTAAAGATTTATCCTAAACTCTCTACATTAATTTATTGGTAGCTTTTTTAGATGCATCTAGAGCTTTCATAAATAAATTCTTAGCATCAGATTTAACACCTTTACCAAAAGTCTTATTTACTGCATCAACAACTTCTTTAGAAATTACTTCTCTAGTTTCTCTAACTATAGCATGTTTAGCATCATCAAAAAACAATTCTCCTAATCCTAAATACTTATCTACTGAAAACATACCTATTGTACTTCCAGCAGATACTAAAGCAGCCTCTTGCTATGTAGCACCTCTTCTTATCATATCATTATATACATCTTGATTAGAAATCATTGCCATATATATTAATGCTGCATACTATCCTAATTTCTAACGTTTTGCACCCTATTCTATGACAGGATCTACAAATTTTCTTAAAGAAGCTTGTCCTAATACTGATTGTTCCCACATATCATCAGACTGTGCAACCATACTCTATAATCTAGGATTTTTTGCTTTAGTTTTATAAAAATTGTAAGCTTGTTTTTTTGCTAAATTTTCTCTAGATTTATAATCATAAAAACTAGTAAGTTTTGCTATTTCTTTTTGCTAACCCCATTGTAATGCTACATCAGACATAAGATTAGCAATATTTTCAAATGTGAATACATTCTATTTACTATATTCAGAAACATTTGTAGTTAAAGCTTGACCACGCGATGCTAGTTTATTAATCCGATCAGGAGTTTCATATGTTGGATTAAGTAATGAAACCATACTTCCCAACATCGGCATTGTTTTAACTAACTCTTTAGCAATAATAGCTCTATAATACCAAGGTGCAACTGGTGTAAACATCGGAGCAACTAATGCTACGTTTTTAGCAATTACACCAGCAGCACTTTTATGTAAATCATCAGAATCAAAGAAATCAATATTATTTAAAGTTGAATTTTCAGGAGTAATTAAATCAGCTGCTGATAATATTCTTTTACCTATGTAAGATCGATCTCCTAAAGTTTCATAATAATATGTTCCTAGTTCATTAAATTTATATTCTCCTTTTTTGTGTTTTATACCGTATTCATCAACAGTATCTTCATCGTAAGTTGCTAATACTAAAGGATCTTCAATAAAAAATTGTTTAACCCAATTAATCGGATTTTTTAATAAAGCTATATCGTTAGGAGTTTGATCTATAAATTTATTATTTTTAGTATCAAATATTTTAGAAGATTGAGCTAGTTCTTCTGCCGATTTAGTTTTTTTACTAATAGTTTTAAATCCTTCAATACCTTTGTTTACGCGATCTGGATTTCCAGGAGTTCCGAATATAGTTCTATCTTCGCCTAAATAAAAGTTATAATCTTTAATTCTAGAAGAAGGTCTTACATCTGTATCAAATACACTAAGTTCTAATCCTACAGGAAATTCATTAGTTTGCATTTCATTCCAACGATATGCTTGATAATTATAAAAATTATCAAATAACTATTTATCAAAATTTCCTTTTTGGTCTGTAAAATATTCTCTAACTTTATCGTGTTTTAAATATTCAGCCTTACTTAAGAACTAAGTATTATCTGTATTAAGTTCTCC
>JAEIGA010003059.1_pt1 | contig 26349 bp, 22 predicted proteins | sample 9270691 | NCBI WGS metagenome assembly JAEIGA01 (sample SAMN17057246, study PRJNA624740) | gut metagenome | biome: biome; isolation source: fecal sample | host: Bos grunniens | place: China: Xizang | collected 2019 | reverse complement strand
TGACTTTAACCTATCTGTTTCAACTGGCTTTAATTCTTCATAAATAGAAATATTATTCAATTGATTCAATAAGTCAATTACACTTAATACTAAACCTGAACGAAGTCTATTTTCTTCCAAATTACTAATAAATAATTTAACTTCATCAATCATTTCTTTTGGTGCAACTTCATAAGAATTATACTGTTCTTCATATACCTGTCTTACTGTCTCCTTTTCAGAAACTTCTGCACTCAAACTATTCTTATCTGAATTTAAATTACCTGTTGCTGTTGTCAACACTTCACTACGTAAGATATTATTCAACATTTTATAATTCTGTCCACCTGTTGTTTCTACAAGAAACAAATCATCTGAATTTCTTCTTACATTAACCTGTTGACTTGTTGCCTCATCCTTAATAACACCTAAATATGCAGAAATAACTGCGGGTACATCAGGCATAGCAGCAAAAGTACCATTTTCCAATTTATTTGTAAATAATATCTTTTCACTTGTTCTTAACTCATAAAAACCTTTACCATCTAAATACTTTTCACGAGTATAAACTACACCATCTGAAAAAGTCATAACACAAGACCAAAATTCCTCACCATCTGTAATAAATTTAGCTTGGTCATTTGTATATTTATTATAAAACATAACTTCAAACAAACGTGTTATAGCAGATTTACCACTATCATTATAACCACATAATGAAATTATACCACGTTCATCAAATTCTAAAAAAGCATCCTTAATAGACATAAAATTCTGTATCTTTATAGATACTATTTTACTACCATGCTCTTCTTTTTCTACCATTCTATTTTCTGTATCTGACATACTACTTTTATCCCCTTTCCAATCAGGATTGATAATTAAACACAGAAATTCTATCCCTAAATACTAACGGAAAAAAACCTCTACATAAAATTGAATCTTCCTTTGTCATATTTTTCTTAAATATATCTAAAATAAGTTGTTCATCTGTAAAAGTAGGCAATAAATTATGTAAACTATCATAAGCATTTTTACTCATAAACATTTGATATATTACCACACCAACCACATCTGACAAAGTATTATTTTTAACTTTTGACTCAATATATTTTAATTGGTCATCTACTGAACCCTCTGAAATAAAAGCACCAAAACAACCTTTACCATCTCTAATAAAATGTTCTTTTACACTATTATCTTTTTCTCTAACAAAAATTGAGTTCTCAAAATAAGTATAAACTGTTAAAATTAATTCTTCATTTTTCTTTTCAGACATAAGTTATACCAAACCTTTCCAAACTCTCTTATTATATTTAAACATATCTAATAAATACCATAACAAACCTAATACTATTGTAGATAAAAAGATAAATAAATAAGTATTTGCAACACTTTTTAAACTATTACTATAAAAAACATTAATACTATTTAATTCACTTGCTTCTACATTCTTTTCAGGCTCTAGTATATCATAATATATTTTTAAAGTTTTGTCAATAGCTACATCATCTTTTTTTGGTTTTTCTATATAATATTCCTTATCACCAACCATATATGCATACTGAACAGTATCAATTTCAGAGATTGAGTCAGACAATTCTGCAGTCATTTCTGCACCATAATTAACAAATCCCTTTATATAAAGATAATTGTCATAATCTTGACCTATCCTCCCTATAGTATTAGATGTTAATAAAAATACTACATAAAAATATAAAACAACTAAACCAAATTTAACTAATCCAAAACCTAATGATTTCATAAATTTATTCATATAAAAACCCTCTTTTGAAAATAGGGTTGGATTTGCACCCAACCCTAAAATCAGAAAACTCAATTATAATTGAAATTTATATATGTAATTATTCGCCAAACTTAGCGCCAACTACATCACTAGCCTCAATACCTAAATCACCTGTTGGTAAAGCGCCAAAAGATGCAATTCCAGCACCCATTGCAGGTGCAGCAGAACCAATGCCCTCTGTATCAGAGATAGTCAAAAGATTTCTAGTTTTAGCCATAATCTTATTAACCTTAGCATCCATATCTTCCTTATACATATACTGATTACTAATAATTACTTCAACAGCCTTTTCATTTGTAAAAGCTGCAGCAGCCTTTTCAAGAGCAGGCTTTCCACTTTCCATAAGCTTCAAGAACTCTGCACTATCAATAACTGTGTAAACTGCATTCTTCGCTGAATCACGAGCATTTGCAGGCTTACCCTCAGTATTATAAGTAAACTTCCACTGCCAGAACAAACCACCAGGATGACCAGGATTATTCATAAGATTTGAAAGACCACCAATAATGTTCTTTTCATATCTCTTCTTGGTCCAAACAACGAACTGAACCTGAAGGTTTTTAATCGCATCAGGAGCAGGCTTAATTGTATTGCCTTCTGTAGGAATGATAACAATTGGGAATGTTACATATTCTTCACTGCTCTTCATATCCATTTCATCCAAAATCTTACGACGAGCAGACTTAAGAACATCTGCTGTATCATTCTGAGGGTCAATACCTAACTTATCTGCTTCTGCCTTAATCTTTCTGTTGTAAAGTTCCCAACAATCTGCAACAGCAGCACAAGCAGGACAAGAACCATCATATCCTAACTCTGAACTAAAAACTCCACCTTCAAGACCACTAATACATCTAATCATACCTGTATAATTATTTTCTCTATAGGTATGTGTATGAGTTGTCAAAAGTTTCATTTCACTACCATTTTCTGTGCTAACTACATTAGTCATAGGAATATAAACTAAAATATTCTTATTAATAGGTGTAGTAAACAAAGGAAATGCAGGGTCAGTAGTTCTTGAAAAACCACCCTTTTTAACTTCCTGATTTTCTGCGCCAGCATTTAACTGAGCTAATAAACTAACATCAACTTTTCTTGCCATAATCGTGCTTCCTCCTAAATTTTAATAATTTTTTTTCGTGCTTAATTTTTACTAATCGTGCTTAAACTTCATTAAATTGTTATTATTTTATTAATCTTCGTTTAAGTTGATTTTGTAGTTGGCTTTTTGACATCTTAATAAATCTTCTAAACAATAAAAACCCTTAACAAAATCATCTGAATCCTTAACGCCTTGTGGTAATTGAACTATTACATGCTCATTCTTTATCAACCACTGTGTCTTTTTGGACTTACCACTTAATCTATTAAGATATGGGTTTGTTGCCATTCCTGCCTTATCATTATCAGGTATAGCTATAACTTTACCAAAACGAGTTAATATCTCCGTTTTAAGTAATGACATATCTAACCCCATATTTCCTAAAGCAGGAAAGCCTAACGCCCTCAAAGCAAGTGTATCAAAGATACCTTCCACAAGATAAACAAGTCCTGTACTATTTAGTTCTTCACCATTTTCATCTTTATATTTAGGATAATCCCCATTAAAAGATTTTGCAAAGCATTCAATATTAAAGAACTGTCCATCTTTTGAAAAGCCATACGTTGGTGTTGTTACATATTTCTTAACATCTGGAAACCAACCTGTTAAAGCCGTAACCCTACCCATAATATCCCTAATAGGTACAGTAAACCTTCCCCTTAAAAGATATTCACCATTTCTATCCAACAACCCATAAGATTTGAGAGTTTCCACAGGTATATCAGGTACTACCATCTGAATATCAGATACATAGTCTAACTTGAAAATCCCTACTTCTTTAAGTGTTGAACGAATTTGCTCCGCATATGGACTTGTAATGTACTTACGACGAGTCATTACCTCATCGATGACTTCATCAGTAGAAAATACCGTAGTTAATTTATCTACCAAATCAGTTAAGCCATTTCTGATTTCCAATACCTTATCCATTGAATTCGCCATACTTTACACCTCACAAAATTTAATATTTTACACATATAATACATCGTAGAAGACGACAATGCAAGAAGCAATTGTGATATAATTATATGTTCTAATACTTCACCTTATGAAGTACAAAAATGTCAACTCCAATTAACTTGGTGATTGTAGTTATATTATACTATAATAACAATAAAATGTCAACGCCCATGCAATAATTTTTTATTCAAATTTTTACAAAAAATAAAAGCAGTTTGATACAAAGTGCATCAAACTGCTATAATTTCAATATTTTATTTATTAATATCTTTATAAATTTCTACAATATATGAATTATTACCCATATCTTTCCAATCAAGTGTATAACCTAATTTCTCAAAATCTCTCATTTTAATAAATGTTCTATCTTCTATAATTGTACCTGTCATATCTATTTTTTCTTCTCCACGTACAATATATGCTTTATGCTCTTCATTATCCCAATATACTTCTTCACCAAAATATTCACAAATTTTTCTTAATGGTAAATAAATTCTATCCTCAATAATCCTATACTCAAAATAAGTTGTTTCAGTACCCTCTATTCTTGCTAATTCCGCACTTGCAGTATTACTATAATTATGATACTGAATTTCCATATAATCAACAGGATTTATCTTATATTGCACTCTATCCATAAGTGTTATAAAATCATCAATTGATATATATGTAATAGCAGAACAATCTCTTACTTTTATATCTATTGTTGTATATGTTATTTCTGATTTTATATCTATTACTTTTTTATCCTCTATAACAACAGTAGCCATATCTTTTTCAATATACTTATTACCTTTTTTCTCTAATGAAGAAATTATCTTTGTTCCATTTAAATAATCAATTACTTCATCAATATCATCTTTTAATTCTACAATTTCTTTACTTATTTCAAGTAAACCCTCTTTTAATTCTAAAATATATTCTTCTCTATTTTCTACTAAATCATTTACTACTATATCAAGGCAATCTTCTTCATAACCACCTTCTACTACAAACATATATTCAATAGCAGTTCCCTTAAATGTAGGTATAATGTTTACAACTGAATCATATATACTTTCAATATTCTGTTCTAAATAAGACAAAATATTTTTTATTAATGAATATGCACTTTCAGGTGTTATAGTGATAACATAAGCATTACCATCTCTTGTTACTAATTCTGAATCAAAATCCTTAAATATATCCTTAACAAAACCCTCATATACACTACTTGAATCCATAAGTTCTGACATCATTTTAACATCTTCTTCACTCATATCAGAAAAATCAGTTAATTGTATATAAGCATAAGTGCCTAATTCTTTATTTAATGCCTCTTCAAACTTATTTAATGTTTCATCAGACATTACAGTATTTAATTTTAAAACATATTTAACAAAAGAAACAAGTCCTTCTCTTTCTGCAAATATACCATTTTCTGTCATTAATATTTCACAATCAGATAATACTAATTCATCAATAGTTATTTTAGGAGTGATTGACACATACTTATTATCTACTGAAACTTCACCTGTTAAATCAATTTTAACATTTTCAATATTTACCCCTTCATCAAATAACTCTTCTACAAGTTCCTTTGACATATTTAATTCCACAGAACCATCAATTTTAAAATTCTTTAACTGTGCAACCTCATTTGCAATACTCAAATAATTCAACTCTGTTGAACTACATCCTGTAAAACACATTGTTGCCATTATTATCATTAAAACTAATGATAATATTCTTTTAATCCTCATACATAACAACTCCTTTTAATTTTTTTTAATATAACTTATCTGTTATTGTTAATTTTCTTGAATTTTGTTCTATCTTTCTACCACGACTTATTGCATTATTCCTACCTATAACATCTCCTACAAGATAAATACCTTTAACTGCACGAGTTAATGCAGTATAAATCATATTTCTACTTATAAAAGAATTATAACCTACTGGATACATTACACAAATAATCAAATTTGCCTGACTACCTTGTAATTTATGAACTGTTAAAGCATAAGCCAAATCAATTTTTTTCAAGAAAGTATCAGTAACAGTATAAATCTTCTCACTAAAAAATAACTTATCATTTTCATCAGAATGTAAAACTTCTGACATATAAAAAATAACATAATCTAGTGCAGTACCATCCTCATCTATTCCAGGATAAGTAACTGCTACATATATAGTGGATTCACTAGAAGAAAATTGACCTCTTGTAGATGAATCTTCTGTACCATCTACATTCTCAAAATATAAAGAATCACCTGTAAAAAATCCTAATACAGTACCAACATCACCATTCATTACACCTTTACTCTCTATCTTCTCAAATCTATTCATACCTTTATAAATAAATCTATCACTTCGAGCGTGATTTTCCAAGTGAATAACTCTATCATTCTTTCTTAACTCTCTATATTTTACACTTCCATTATCATCAAAGTTCCCATAATCACTTTGATACCTTATTCTCGCCTGACTATTTTTTGGATTGAAAACATCTTGTAACAATGGGTTCAATGCTCTTGTTCCCCACTCATACTTATTTACAGGTGTTACAACTTGAATATCTTCTGGATTTATATTAACGCCAACACTATGCAAGATTCTATTATAACCCTGACTTCCCACTTCTATTTCTCTACCAAAACCACCTATATGATAATTAACAATACCTGTCACTAAATTACCTATCTTATCTTTTGGTGCCTCTAATATTCTAAAATCATCAAAATTCTCTAATACTTGAGTATCATCAATTTCACTATGAGCAATTATTTTCTCTGCATTTTTAGTTATACCACTATGTTCTGATGCCCTTTTTGTAACCCTTAAAACAACGCAAGGTAAAAAAGTTAAAATATTAACAAATGGTTTACCTGCACCTATTGGTGGCAACTGTTCCTTATCCCCTAAAAATATAATACGAGTACCCTCATCTATTCTTAAAAGCATATTATACATAAGTTCTACATTTATCATAGATGCCTCATCCACAATTAAAACTCTAATATCTTTTTTCTTTTCTATTTTAGTTTCATCTACAAATGTATAACTATCCCCACCAATTCCAAACAAACTATGTATAGTCCTTGTAGGCTTTTTAACAACTTCCTTTAACCTATTTGCTGCTTTTCCTGTTGGCGCACAAAACATTATATTTTCTTCATCTATATCTAATAACGATTGCAATCCATACAACATAGCTTCTGCTGTAGTTGTTTTACCACTACCTGCTGGACCTGTCAAACACATTACAGGATTATATAAAGCCTTAACCGCATCAACTTGTTCTTTCTCCAACTTTACTTCTGGTAGACCCCAAGCACTGGCTTTTTGCCTTTCAAACCCTCTTATACATCTTTCTACATCTTCTTCATTTAATTTAGGCTTACTTCCATTTTCTTGTAAAGAATATAATTTATCTATAATATATATTTCTTTTTGTGCATAAGTATAGTCCATTATATAATCTTTACCTTGAATTCTATCCTCTATACCTAAACCTATATCTATATAATCTTTTAATACTAGTTCATTATCTAAATTATTATCAAAAGGTAAATAATACTTAGATATACCACCTAAACGTATTTCAGACCAACCTGATGTTTTTAAATAAAAATCTTCTTTATGCATATCAGGTTTAACATATTGTTTTAAGTTTTCAAAACCTTTTTCTGATAATATCATACCATAGGTTTCTAAATTACTATAACTTTTTTGTGTTATCATTAAACCATTACGTAAATTTTTAGATAATAAATACCTATCTATTAAAGTATCCTCATCAATAGCCGCATTACTTGTTGTTAAAACATAATTATGTACATAAGCCGCATTTCTAAATTTTAATACATATTCATCCTTTAAATTTGTACCAAACATCAATGCTAATTTATCTAAATCCTCAATAGTCAATCTATTATCCATTATAGATAAATAATACGGATTTCTTGTCAATACTCCATAAAAATCTACATCTAGAATACTGGAATAAATATATGCACCTAATAATCTACCTCTCAAGGATAATAAATAATCCATAAATCCATAATACAATCGAGGTTTATCATAAACTAAATCCGCATACATATAATTTTCATTCATCTTTTCTATAGGACAACCATTTCGCCATATCTCTAATACATTATCATTGTCCAAAGCATTATCTATATAAGGTATATTATTTACATATCTTGATTTTAATTCAGGATACATATGTTCTAATACATTTTTTAATACTGCTCTACCTGTTGCACTATTAACAGAGGGTACATGCCTCCAATTCATTTTCAATTTATTATATAAATAATCTAATTTATCTGTTATATCTATTACTTTACCTAAACTCTTTAATCTTGCTACTTCTCTCTCTAATTTATCTGTACTGTTTTTTACTTTCGCTTTTACATCATAATATTTTTGTGGCTTTTCTAATATATTTAATCTACCCTCTACTTTTACATCTTGTAACTCCTTTTCACTATTATCAACTGGTTGCACAACCTCAATTCTATTTTTATAAGGATTCACTTGAGAAAGTCTATACTCTTCTTCATTCTTAAATACAAACTTTTTAGATTTATCTACATCCTTAAAATCATAACCTTGACCACATCTTCTATAGTCATTCGGTATATCAAATGAGCTATAATACAAATTCATATCCCAACTCATATTTGGTAAAATATCTACTTCTTTCATAAAATCAGGATAAGCATTTCTGATTTCAGATACTTCTCTATAGAGAGTTTTTGTAGCATATAAGGAAAAATTATTATTACCTTTTGGATAAATTATAGTCAATTCAACATAATTTGACTCTTTACTTAACATTTTCAAATTTCCTGTTAAAAGTAAAATTCTTTTACCAAACTTTGTAGGCTCAAATGCTCTTGGTCCTAAAACTGTTACACATTTACCTTGAACTAATGATTTTTTACCTTTTATTTCTACACCTATAATATCTACTAAACAACAAATATTATTATCACTACTATTTATATTCCTCAAATGTTCAGGCATTTCTATTTGTTTATCTAAAACACAAACCATTCGAACATTATCTATCTTACCTGAATTTTCAATTATTTCTTCTGGTAAATTTAAGACATCAAGCATTTTTATCACCTACTTTCATATTAAATATATCTTTTTCTGTCCACTTTTTCAATCAATAGTCATATTACGAAAAATAAGAGGGTATAAATTTACATTTACACCCTCATCACCAACAACATTATAAAACTAAATTTCTACCATTTTCAAACACTGTTGTATTTCCTGCACTCATATTTACTTCATTTCTTTCAATCTTATCAAAAATACCTGTTGTTTGACTATCCACCATATCAATAAGATGAACTAAATATGCCAATATAGAATTAGGTGCGTCACCAAATTCACCATGATGACCCTGTAATGCTGATACAAGTAAATAATAAAAATGCAAACCAAATATCTGTGCTATTGCACTCTTATACTTAACAAGAATCTCAATTCCTAAAATTCTATGTGTTACAAATGAAATATCAGTATAAACACCATAATTCATTTCATAAATCTTACCAATATCATGGAATAAGATTGACATAAAGAAAGCGTCCTTAAAATTAGAAATCTCCCACATACGAGGCTCATTATCATAAACTACTTTTGCAATTCTTAACATCTTCATTGTATGATTCAACAAACCACCTATTTGTGCGTCATGCATTTTACTACCTGCAAATTCTTCCTTAAATCTACCAAATAAATTTTCTGACTTAAAAATACCTGTTACTACTTTAATAGCATTAGGTGATAATTCTGCATTAATAAAATCTTGAAATTCCTTAAATAAAGCATTTACATCAGCAGACTTCATAAACTGTGATTTTGAACACTCTGATTCCGCTACGGGTTCAATTGTATTAATTTTAACATCTAAATTATTCATATAACTACTTACTGAGCCACTAATTTTTACAACACTACCACTAATATCATTCTCTGACAAAGCATTTACTAAATCAACATCCCATACCTTAAATGATAAACTATCCTCTTGATTTACAAAATTACCTGCTATATAAAAAGACTTACCATCTTTTTTTGGTAATTTCTTATATGATTGTAAATAAACAATACAATCACTTAATGACATACCATCTTTAACTGATTTCAAATCTAAAATATTTGCCATCTCTAATTCTCCTTTTACTATATAAATTACTTATATTTTAACACTTTTTTAAAGTTTTGTCAATAAGTAACTATATTATTTTATATATTCTTTTCTACCAACTTTTAAATAAGTAATTTCTTTTGATTCATTCAATTTTATAATAAAATCTTCTGTCTTTTTCTTTTCTGCACTAACAGTTATTTCACCAACAACTTCCATATATACTTCCCCATTTTTTCTAACCATTAACCAACTATCATCACCACTTGGCATCGCAGGTGGAAAAGATACTACTAATTCAGACGCTCTCTTAACCTTTGCAGCCATATTTGCATAAGTATTACGACTACCACCTGTTATTTTAACATCTGATAATTTATATGGAGCAGAAGCACCACCATTATAAACTTCTAAAGGTTCAAAACCATCACTAACAACATATACTTTCTGTAATGTACTACCTGATACAGTTATGAAATATTTCAAATTACCCTCATAACCATAATAACCTTTAATACCATTTAATTTACCACTCTTAACATCTGTAAAACTATTTATATCCATCATTGTCATTTTTTCATATAAATCTTTACCATCTTGTTCTTCTATACCTAATTTACGAGTAAATGACCTAACTATTGTATCATATTGAGCAAAAGCAACTTCAGGTGCATTCGCAACTGTTGAACTAGCAACTTTTGGGTTCTTATAAACTACAACATTACCTATATAACAGTTTGCTAATTCACCTGCACGTATAAAAGCATCAAATCTGTAACCATCACAAGTAAAAGTTGCTGTACCCCTTCTACCTTCTGTACTAAAAGATTCATACTTTTTAATACCTATATCATCCCAAAAAATATCTGCTATTCTTGCTGCTGCACTTTCCTTTATATGTAATGTACTAACTAATTCAGACTTCATTGTTTCATAACCACCTGATGCCTTTAATTGTTCCGTATTACCACCTGTACTTACACTTGAAGTATCAAAAAAGAACAAAGCATAAATAATAACTCCAACAACTGCTAATAATCCTACAACTATACCTATTATTTTCTTTAACTGTTTACTACTCATATAAATCAACTCCTAACATATGATTTTCAATTTTCTTTACTGCTATATCAAAGTATTCTGAATTTTTTTCAATACCAATATAACTTCTATTTTGTTTTATCGCACCTAATACTGTAGTTCCACTACCCATACAATTATCCAAAACCAAATCACCCTCGTTTGTATAAGTCTTAATCAGACATTCTATACACTCAAGAGATTTTTCAGTAGGATGTACCATCTTTGAGGGATGTGGTTTTGAAAAAGTCCAAATACTTTTAGGGTGCTTCATATCACCTAATTCCTCTCTATTATCCACTACCTCAAATTTACCATAGTTATTATTTGTATGTTTTGTAGTAGTACCTTTACTATGATTAGGCTGACCTTTTATTTTTTGTGGGTTATATGTAGGTGGTTTCTTATAAAATATTACAATTTCCTCATGACTTCTTAATGGCATCTTATTAGCATTAAGAAAACCACTTGGTAAAACTTTATCCCATACTATATTATATCTCCACATTTTTTTATTAGATAACATTAACTCCGCCATAAACATACCATCCGCAAAAAGAGCAATACAACCATTTGGTTTAATTATTCTCTCATATTCTCTCCACAAATCCTCAAAAGGTATTATAACATCCCAACGATTTTGAGTACGAGCATATGGTAAATCACAAAGTATCATATCTATACTACCCTCTTTTATTTTAGGCATTACTTCCAAGCAATCTCCTAAAATAATAGAATTCTTTTCAACTGCATCTAAATTTTTAATATCTAATATCTGTTTCATATCAATATTGAGAAGAAGTACATAATGAGTACATCATTACACCTTCTATCTTTTCCTCCTTACTCAATCTAATACATTTTTCTAAATCCTTATACAATGCACCTTGTAAAAGGGCTTTCAAATTATCACTATGTATTTTACCTAATAACAAATCTTTATCCATTTCTAAATACACAAAATAATAACTATCTGGCAATTTCTTAAATTCTCTTTCTGTTTTTTGAAGTTTCTCTAATGTAGAAGTTAAAACCTGTATTACAGAACCACGATAAGATTCATCTTCTGCATTAAAAGGTTTCAACCAAACATTAGGATAACAAATTTTATCATCTAATTCATAATCTTTTATTTCACCATCTTTTGCCCTTAGAACAGGGGTATATTGACTTTCCTTTGAATCATAAGTTTCAAACATTCCCATAATCATTCCTCCCTATTCTACATAATATAAGCAAAATTCTTACTTAACATTGTTTTATAAAAATCCAAAAGAACAGGCAAATTATCACGAGGTACATAATAACCTGGTATAATCTGACCTACTGGATTTTCTGTTCTTATAGTACCAAAATATTTTATCTTATAACCACTGTTATACTTACTCTCATCATCTTTTTTTTGCAATAACATATTCTGTATTAACATTGAAGAACCTCTAATAAATCCATCTTTATTCTTTAATTTAATTTCTGCCATATAAACTGTTTGTGTTTCATAATCAACAATTATACCATTTGAAACTAAACCAACCATAAATAATTTTTCTTTATCAATAGGTATATCTATCTCATCTTCATCAAATATTTCTTCTGCTACTTCCTGCTTTTTAGGTACTACAACATCATCAACTGACTTTATATCTATTGAAGAATAATCAATATCATAATAATAACAAAATGCTTTTAATTGGTCTTGTAATCCTTTTATTTTATTACTACCACCAACCTCTAATTTACTTTCTGTTAATATTTCATTCAAGGCATTTATTTTTTCTTCATCATTGGACACCACATCAAGTATTACATCCATTTCTTCACCTAATAAAGAAGAAATAGCAGGTTTAATAATTTCACCTTGACTCTTTTCATCAGTTATATAACTTTTTATTCTATTAGTTTTATGCACCTTAAATTCTGCTTTTATATCTGCAAGGAAACCTTCTATATCCTCATCCCATTCCATATCCTCATGGTATTTATCTATAATTTCACCAATATATAATGGTGGTAAATCTAGTTTCTTTGCATCATACCAACACTTACCTACACCAGCACCAGCAAACAACTTACAATAACCTTTTGGCTCAACCTGAAATTCTCGTCTCCAAGCCTTAAAGAAATAATAAGGATTTATACTCTTATGTACTTCAATTAACATTTCATCGTGAATAAATCCATTTATTAAAACTTTACCTAACCAACCTTCAGTACAAATTCTATCAAACATATTATTTACTGCCTGCTTATAGATATCTGCTGCTGTTCCTTGAATCACGTGGTTTCCTGCCTGCCTACGTATTTCATTGACAGAGAATACACCTTTATGGTAGTATCTTCTTCTACCCCATTGTGTCTTTGTAAAACCTTCTCTAACACCATCACTTCTTACAGTTTCAAAGAACTTTTCAATAAGTTCCTGCCCTTGGAAGAACTTTTTACGAAGGTCTGCTGCTTTCATAGTATTTTCTTTATTTCTTTCACCAAAAATTCTTGTACCTAAACTTTCATCACCCATACCATAAGGCAAACCAAAGTTAATACCTTTTGACTGCTGTCTCATTGACTTTGTAACTGCTGCATAAGGTACATTAAACATTCTTGCAGCCTGATACTGATGATAGTCCATATCAGGGTCATCAAAATCTTTTAACAATGCTAATGGTGGCTCATTTGGGAACATCAAACAAGAATATGATGTCAATACACGCTGTTCTATCTGAGCGAAGTCAGAGTCAAAATGCATAAAATCAGGTCTAGGTACAACATAATGTTTAACTATATCATTATAACTCTGATAGTTAGGATTTTTAACAGATACACGACCTGTATTTGTACCAATCTGCAAAACATCAGGGAATATATAACCATCTGTTGTTGCAAACTCTGGTAACTTCTTTAAGAAGTTCTTATAAATACTTTCATTATCTCTATAAGTTTTTAATAACTTAACAAAAGGATATTTAGGACTTCCATCAGGATTTGTACGAGATGCTAAAGTCTTTAATGTTTCCTTATCTGTTGACTGCTTTTCACCAACTGATTCAATTCCTAATGTATCATACATTATTTCTTTTAACTGCGCAGGTGAATTTGGATTAAACTCTTTCTTTGCAATCTTATACATTTCTTGAGTACATCTTTCCATTTCACCAACAATTTTTTCTTGTAATTCAGGTATTCTTTCAACATCTATATGATAACCATAAAATTCTGAATAAGCAACTGCTTTTGCAAAAGTAATTTCCATTTCAAATACTTTTCTTGCGTCATACTTTTCTAATATCTTATTTTTTTCAATAAATTCATATAAAGCATAAGTATTATCTGTATCAGCAGGAGCATACTGTCTTACTAATTCATAAGGTAAATCCCAGAAAGCAATTTCACTATCACCAAAAGACCCACCCATTACAAAATCGCTTAATTCAAAACTATCTCTACCAAATATATTCTTTGTTAAATCTTTCAAACCAAGAGCATAACTTTCCTCTTCATATCTCTTTGTAACACCTAATGCTAACATTGTATCATATACACAATTAACATTTATATCATAAATATAAGCAACTTTCCAGTCGAACTTTAAGTTATGACAAATAATCTTTTTTTCTTCCAAAAGAGGTCTCATATATTTATCCATAAAATAAAAATGGTCACCATTACACAAGTTATCAAAAAGTTTATGCTGTAATGGGAAATAATAACCCTCACCTGGTTTTCTTGACAATACAACACCTACCAATTGGTCTGCTTCATTTGTTCTTGACTTAAAATTAATACGCAAACCACTTGTTTCTGTATCGTATGCAATCATACCGTCGTGTTCATAAAACATTTTCATAACTTCTTCAAGATTATCGTCAGAAACAATGTGATATTCTTGGTCTAATATCCAAGCTGTGTTTTTGTCAGGATGTGCTGCTATAACATCCTCTATTGTTTCATACATACCAAAAGATTGAGGCATTTCTTTTACAACTTCAGGAATATAGTGAAAACCTAAAACATCTTCTGTCAACTTAAAACCTACTATTGATATAGGAGATTCATAAAGTTTTCTACCAAACTTATCCTTTTCTTTTAATTCCTTAAAAATACCCTCTGCAAATTTATCATCTGGTTTTGTATCTAATTCAATACGCAAAAACTTATTTTCACATTCTAACTTTGTGATAATACCCATATTGTAATGAATGACACCTATTTTTTGTTTAGATTTTAATTCTATAATATCAACAACACGAGTAGCAGAAAATTCATTATCCATCTGCTGATTATACAACTTTTTACCTGCTGTTTGCATATATCTAACAAGTGCAGATATACGAGTTGCAAATAATCTATTTGTGATTGTTGTTTTAAACTTATTTGTTTTCTTAATATCTAATCTTCTTGTTCTTACTTCAGCAGAATCATAAGGAATAGCATCATGAGAAGGTGCTAATGTGCCATCTTCTTGTAAATCAAAAAGTTTCATGGCTGCCCTTTCGCCCTCTAATGTATTAGTTCTTCCTATACTTATCTGTAGTTTTAAGTCATTAAAACTATCTCTTCCTGCCAAATCAAACAAAAGATTACCATATTGTTCATCTTTGTATATCATTGTTCCCAATAACATAACTTATTCAACTCCTTAACATAATTTGTTTGCACTCACTAACTGAGTCAAATCTTAAATAAAATCGTGCTTTCGTGCTGTTCTTAAAAAATAATTTATATTAATACCCATTTGGTATTATTAACTTAATTGCTTTATTTAATGTTGATATATTTATTTCATTACTTCCCTGCATATATTCACCATCCAAAGTCCAAGAAATATTTTTATCACAAATAATCTTTGCTTCTGATATTGGATGAAAAGTCAAAAGTTTTGTAGAATAATTTTGCTGTCTCAAAGCATAAACTATTTCACTTAACTCCAACAAATTCTTTGGCATTTTTATTAATAATAATTCAAATAAACCATCACTTAAATCTACTAAATTTTGATTTAATTTTAATACCCCACCAACTGATGTTGCATTACAAATTGCTGAAAAAATATATTCACCCTCATATACTTCATCTTTTGTTTCTATTCTTAAATATTCAGGTTTTAATGATGCTAAATCCCTTATACCCTCAAAAACATATGCAAGTCTACCAAACATATTTTTAATATCCTGTTGTGTTGCATAAGATACTCTTGTAAATAAACCACAAGAAGCCACATAAGAAAAATATTTATCATTAAACTTACCAATATCCAATTCTATTGTTTTACCATTCAATATACTACGAGCAGCATATTCAAAATCTTTATCTAATTTCAAACCACTTGCAAAATCATTTGTACTGCCTGCTGGTATATAACCTATTGGTTTATCACAATTACTCTTAATAATACCATTTACTGTATTATTAAAAGTACCGTCACCACCTATGCAAACTATTAAATCACAACTATTACTATATTCTATTACTATATCAGAAGCAGTATATTCTTTTTGTGTTAAACAAACTTGTGTTTCATACCCTGCTTGAGAAAATATATCAAGAATACTTACAAAATGCTTATTTGCTTTCTGCATTCCTGCATTAGGATTTAAAATTATTAAAACTTTTTTCCTCATTACTAATACACCAACTTATTTTAATCTTCTAAATCTCCAAATTCTTTCATAAAATCTTTCATAGATTGTGCTTTATCTTCTGTACTTTTATAAAGCGCTTTTGTTGACTTACTATAAACTATATCAACTTCATTTACCATCAATGATAATTCCATTTCTATATTAGAAAAAACTCCTACATAATTTACAGGACTTTTCTCTAGTCTTAACCATTCATAAATTGTCTTACTACAAATAAACAAAGTAACAGGTTCAGTTTCACTAACAACACCATTTTGTGCTATTTTTCTAAACTGCTTTAAACCCCATTCTATTGCATATAATGTTTTATCAAATTTCTGCATATCATTCTCAAGAATTCTACCATAATCTGAATACAACAATTTACCTCTATTATTATATACTGACATCGCTTTTTCGTAGGTATCTCCTACTTTGCGATTATGAATATAAACTTTCATACTATTTTTCAACCCCAATTCTACCTAAACATAATTTTAATTAATATCTATTTTTATGTCCACTTAACCAATCAAATTGTTTTCTTTTTTTGCATTATGTCCATCTAACTTTGAAAATTATTAGTGCTGAAAATAATACAGCACTAATATTTACTAGTTAAATTAGAATTTACGCTTTCTTAAATGTATTTCAATAGGTAAATCTATTGTTTTACCTGTATGTAAAATCAATCTTATAGTATCATAAGACATCATTCTTGTAGGTCTTATATAAACATAATCAGGACTAATTGCTATAATTGTATTAAATCTATTTGTTACTAAATGTGCTATTAATTCAGACCTTACCTGATTTATGAATTTATCTCTATCTAAATTTACATATCTCTTACCTGCTGGTGTAGTTAATTTATATGCATCATCACACCAAGTAGTATGTTTAGTAAATACACCTTTTGGTACATATACTTGTGTATAAATATAGTTCATTAAAGGACTAATATCTATCTTGATAATATCACAAGAAGTTTGTGCTATTACATCCCAATCAAATGTATCTGGGTCTTTATCCATAGATAAATTTAACTTATCTATACCATAAAGATTACCCTTACTATCTGCTATTAAAGGAATATTTGGTAACATATCCAAATACTCATATTCTTTATCTTTCATCTCAATAACTTTTATAGAAGCATTTTCTATCTTCTTTGAATATTTAGGTAACATTCTAAAAAACTCATACAACAAACTATATACTTTTTCTGCCCCATATTTTGCACCTAATTCAAAAAAGTTATTTTTTATAACTTCATTCTTAATTATTTCCCCTCTTGAAAATTGTTCATTATCTTTCTTAAACAACTGTTTCAACTTTAAGAATTCCTCATCATACATTAAATACAATTCTTTATATACACTCATTATTTCATCATTATCACAAAAAATTTCTGAATCATCTATTGTACTTGTTAATTTAAGAAAAGGGTAAGACACTTCACCATCCTCTGTTACAGTATCAACAGGTATATCTTTAACTTGAGTTTTCATAATATTTCTTGCTAAATTCTTTATATATGGGTCCAAAGTATCATACTCTGACTTTACGTGTTGTACTGCAACCATAAATGATTTATTTACAGCCTCTCTCCACCTACTACCATTGAATTTCTTAAAATATTGAATGTTATTTTCTATGGTCTTTTCAACCCTCATCATTTGCACAAAATCCACTTCATTTACTGAAAATGTTAACATACAATTCCCTCCATTTTTCTTTCTAACATAGAAGCCAATTTTTCAAAACATTCAGTTTTAGTTAAAACATAATAAAGCAAATCTCTAATGCCACATTCATCCATCAACACCCTCAATTTCATTTGAGCTTGTTTATCATTGTCTTTTTTCGCTAACCAAATTAATCTCCAAATATCATGACCTTTTTCAAAATATAATCTCTGTCTTGTGTCTTTAAAAGTGTCAATATAATAATCTAAATCTAAATTATCTATTATTTCATCCATATTATCCTCAACAAAATCTGCCACAACATCAACGATACCTACGAAGCCATCCTTTTGTTCTTCTGAAGTCAAAATACTAACATTCTTATTTCTTTTTTTATTCAATTTTGTATTTCTATCACAAGCAACAGAATAGCCAGATAAATTGATATTCTCCACATTAGAATCCTCAACAACCTTAATATATGCTTCACCAATCCATTCTGCATTTAATGGATTTTCATATAAAGCATTAATCATTTCCATTATCTTTTTTTGTTTTTCTTCTAAATAAGCTTCTGGATTCACAGAAAATGTGGGTAACATAATATGGCCTCCTAACACAATTTTTTTACTATACATTTATTATACATTTAACGCGTAAAATAGTCAATATACAAAACTGTATTTTTTTTATTTTTTATGTCCACCTACTTTTTTACACATACCCCTTTTTTATTAATAAATCTGTCCATTTCAAACCCCTTATTTTTTTTCATTACTGCTTTAATTTTATTGATATTTTACTTTTATGAACAACAAAAAAAGGCACTACAATCATTAGTACCTTTTTGTCATGACAAAAATTATTCTGCTTTAGAATTAAAAGATTTCAATAAACTTATTAATTCTTTTGTAATATTTTCATATGTAAATTCTGAAAAATCTAATTTTCTTCCAAGCCAAGCCATTTTTACCTCTGCTCCCTCATCCCAAATAATTAAACTTTCAAATTTTCCATCTGCAACTATAACACCAGAATCTAATTTATAAATCTCATTTTTACCTAAGCCTTTTAAAGCTGTTAAAACAACTTCATTACTCAAAGATAAATTACATTTTAAAGATTTTACACTTTCAATAATTGATTTCATTATTTCATCTGTAATATCTTCCCATTTTTCTATAAGGTCTTCTAAACGATTAAAATAAACATTAGGACCCTCATATTCATCATTCTTAATTATTTTGCTTTCATAAAGACCCATTGAACCATCTACTTTATATGCTCTGATATATGTTCTATCCTTATAAGTTTCCTTTAATAAAACATTATCACCATACATACCTTTTTCAATTTTTGTAGGTACACCTTTATTACTAAAAAAAGCAATATTTGAATACATTTTAGGTACTACAGTAGCAACATTTTCAAATACAGCAAATGCATAATTACCTTTATCAAATAAACTACCCTCTTTTAAAATACCTAATCCATACTTTACACCATCTCTATCTAAACGATGTTGAAATACTGTTTTTTTATTATTAAAAGTTACAAGTCCTTTTTCGCCTTTATAAAAAACTTTCAACTCATTTATCATTTTTCTGCTTACCCCCAACTAACTTGTAAACTTAGTATACTATTTAAACAATTTAACTTATATTCAAAAAACTTTTGTTGCCTTTCAAGGTGAGGCAACTCACCTTTTTACTTGTATTTATAATTAAAGATATTGCAAACAAAAAGGACTTTTCCTTATTTTGCTTACATACAAAATAATAAAAAGTCCCTTATTTTTTTTATTTATGCATTAAATAATATCTAACAGTCTCCATACAGAAGTATCTATTGTTTCTGTTTCTTTTCCATTTCTCATTACAACATAAGAAATACCACTATTCAAAATAAATCTCTTACATAATGAACAAGGTTCTGCCTTTGCCAATAATTTACCATTTTTACCATCTACACCTGCTAAATACAATGTCGCACCTACCATATCCCTTCTTGACGCAGAAATAATAGCATTTTGCTCTGCATGAACACTACGACATAACTCATATCTTTCACCTGATGGTATATTCATTTCTTCTCTCTTACAAGTACCTATATCTGAACAATTTGCACAACCACGAGGAGCACCATTATATCCTGTACTAATAATTTCATCATTTTTTACAATAACTGCGCCATATTTCCTTCTTAAACAAGTAGAACGCTGTGCTACTGTTTGTGCTATATCCAAATAATATTCTTCTTTACTATTTCTATCCATAATTACAACCTATCCTCTCTGCTTATTGCACCTATTATCTCTAACCCTCTATCTACTTTATCAGCAAGTAATTTTGGATTTCTTGTATCATTAGGAATAATATATGTAGCATATTGTAATCTTTCTCTATTCTCTAACTGACTTGAAAATATATTATTAATTGCTTTTTGTGATAAATAAGGTTTTCTTCTTTTTAATCTTTCTATTTGTGTTACTTTTGTTACACTAACTATCCAAAAATCTGTAAAACTTACGCATTTATCCAAACCTGATTCAAATAAAGTAGGTGCATCTATAAATACATATTCATAACCTTCTGACATATATACTTCTAACAACCTATTTATTTCTTCTAGTATTAAAGGAAAACAAAGTTTATTTAATTTTTTCATTTCTTTATATTCAGAAAAAACCAGACTACCTAATCTTCCTCTATTTACTTCACCATTATATAAAATTCTATTACCAAATAACTTTTTTAATTCCTCAAGAAACCATTGTTCCTCATAGAGTGCATCTGTTATTTTATCACAATCTATGACGGGAAAACCTCTTCTTAATACCATTTTGGTTACACCACTTTTACCTGAACAAATACCACCTGTTATACCAATTATTCTCATTCCCCATCACTCCTTACAATATTTACTTTTCTTCAAAATACTTAACTAAATTTTCTGCTATTGCCTTTGCTAATAATGGAGGAACAGCATTTCCTATTTGCTGATATTGAGATAAATCTTTATCCCAAGACATATTAGTTCTTTTACCCTTAAAAATATATGTATCAGGAAATGACTGTAACCTTGCACCCTCACGAGCAGTATAATTTCTATTCAAATAAGGATGAACAAAATTACTCTGGAAACTTGCAGGAATTGTAGGTGAAGGTCTATCAGGATAAGGTCTATAATTATTCTGATTATATGACTTACCACTAATTTTTGTAGCATCTCCACGCTTTCTTTGTGCATATTGTTCAGAAACATCTCCAACAGATTGACCAAATTTTATCTGCTCAAATCTTTCGACCAATCTTTTTGTATGCCTCATAGCAATATGATTATGTACTCTATTACTACCATTTCTACAATATTTCTGATAATCATTTTGAGGTTCTGAACTATATTCTTGTTCCTCAACACCTTCACAAGCCTTTATTTGTGGTAAATCCATTAAAGCCTGCTCAACAGTTATTTGGTCATCTCCAAACAACCAACCTTTAGGCAAAACCTCATCTTTTCTGAACTCTAAATCTTTTCTAATACCTACAAATATAACCCTTTTTCTTGCTTGTGGTACACCAAACTCTGCTGCATTTAACAATTCATAATTAACATTATAACCTGATTTATCCATTTCAGATAAAACTAAATCTATAACATTTTCACCTGTTTTTGTTTTCATAGAAAGCATACCTTGAACATTTTCCATAACAAAAAACTTTGGTTTTATCTCTCTTACAATTCTTAAATAATCCATAAATAACGAATTACGAGGGTCTTTTGGGTCTCTATTACCTGATAAAGAAAATCCCTGACAATTATGAACTATACAATTATTTACCATAAAAGAATGAGAATCCTCAACAGTTAAATCAAAAACTTCTTCTTTTTCTTCTAACTCGACTAAATCTTTTAATGGATACCATATCTGACCATCTTCATAAAACGCGTGATATGAAGATGATACTTCCTCCTTAAAAGAAATTAAATTATAATCTCTCTGACTTACAAGCCTACCCTCTATAATATGTGTAGGTGAATTTTTTATTAAATACATATCAACAGGAACATTATATACCTTCATTATACATTGAGTAATACCATATATTAATTTTTCACTTACAGAAGAAACTTTATGTTTATTCAATCTTTTATCTATTGTACCATCACTATCTAAATAACCATCAATAAAAACTTTTAAATATTCTTTTGGTAAATCAAATATAAAAGAGGGCAAAAACTTACCGTAAGCATATTCCCCAAATTGTGACGCAAAATATCCTAATTCCATACTTGAAAAAGTATATCTATAAGTTGTCTTTGTTTCCATTTTAGAATATTTAAAATCATTTCCAATTTTATTTTCAAAATACTCACATTCTTTTTTACTACAACAAACTTCTATTCCTCTATAATCTTTTCTATATTTATTACTTCGTTTTGAATTATGCTTTCTTTGTTTATATAACCAACCATCACCAATATACCTACCCATTAAATACCAAAAGGTTTTATTAGACATATCTAACGAACATAATCTTTTTTTTGTAAACTGATTTACATTTACTTCTATACCATCCCAATCTGGTAATTTTGACTCTTGATTTATTGCACTTGCAACATAATAATCTTTAAGATTATTTTCAATTTCAGATAATCTTTTCCAAGTAGGCTCTTTAAATTTTCTAACAGGATAACCTTTTATTTCATCTTTTCCAAAATACTTCTCACGAACATAGAATAAATGGTCTTTAGTTACTTTCATTCCTGAAAAAGCATATCCACGCAAATTTACAACATTTTTATATCCTTGATTTATAACATTTATAACCTTATGATATTTATTATCATGAGATATTACTTTATCACCTATTTGAACTTCTTTTATTGGAATATAACCACGAGAAGTTAATACAAGAGTATCACCTGTAAAACAACTGGGTCCTCCTATAACACCGTCAATACCATCTTCTATCTTATCATTTGGTATGTATTCAGAAATTTTATCTATCTTTGTAATATCTTCAATTAAAACCTTTGTATTTGGGTGATTAAACTTATAAGTTTCTGCGGCACCATTATCCATTTCTACAGCTAAAACTGAATTAAATCCTGCTTGTTCAAAACCTGTTGTTAAACCACCACAACCTGCAAATAAATCAATTATATTCAAACTATTCACCTACATTTTCATCTATAACTTCTACATTTACATCTAAATTTGTTTCTTCAAAATTATTTTCAACAATAGAAGTATCATCTTCTACTGTTTCTCCCTCTTGTAATTCTGAATCTATATCTATAACTTCAACTTCTTCTGATTCATTACTTTCCGTAAAAGTATTTTCAAAATTTTCAATATTATCAACATCTATAACTTCTGTATCTTCTGTATCTTCTTCAAAACCCTCTGTATTAGTTTCTACTTCTATTGGAGTTTCAACTACTTCTTCAATAGGTTCTTCTACGTTTTCAATAGGTTTCTGAATAGGCTTTTTATTTACATTGTTCTGTCTTTTATTATTTGTAACAGGCTCTTCCACTACCTTAAAATCTTTTGGTAATTTCAAATCTAAAATTTCAAATAACTTAATAACAGTATCTTTCATATCTAATGATATTACACTTGCGCCTCTTTTATTTGCAAAAGTAAATTCATTATCAAATGGAATTCTATAAGATTCAATTGTCATTTCATTTGTTACTAAGGCATCTTTACCTAAACTTAAAATAAGACTCAAAGGCACATTCATATCTACATAATCTTTCATAGAATACACAAATATAGACATTTCAGGTACAGATAAATTCATAGCCTTGTCTATAATTAAACTCAAAACTTCTCTTTGTCTATCTGTTCTTGTAAAATCACTATTACCTATTGACCTATTTCTACAATGCCACAAAGTTTGTATACCATTCAAATGAACAACACCAGGTTCAGCAGTAATATCATTTTTATAATCTTTATCTTCTACATGTAATTTATTATTTATATATTTTATCTCTGCACTTGTTAATTCCACATCAAGACCACCCATTAAATCTATGACTGTCTTAAAATCATCAAATTTAATTTGAACATAATGTTGAATATCTAAATTAAAATTCTCATTTAATGTATTTACCAACATACCTACACCACCATAAGATGTTGCAGCATTAATTTTATCCCATCCTTTTGTTGGTATATTTACATAACAATCTCTCAAAATAGAAACTAACTTTACAGTATGTTTTGTTTTATTATAAGACGCTAAAATTATGGTATCTGAACGACTATTCTCTTCATAGCCACGAGCATCTACACCAACTAACAATATATTATAAACCTCATTTTCAAGTTGGTCTTTCTTATGTATCTTATCACTTACATCTTCTAATGACTGACCATCTATCTCAACTATCTCTATCTGATTATCATAAAATCCTGATATAAAAGTTGAAATAAAAACGATACCAACTATTAAAAGTGCAAGAAAAGAAATACAAAAATACTTCAAAATTTTATGTTGCTTAAAAAAATCCACTACTTTCATCACTTAATTTTAACGCCTCACTTTAAAATGTTTAAACTTCCCAAGCAAAATCATTACCAAAATGTCCAAAACTAGCAGTCTGCTCAAAAATAGGTTCTCTCAAACCAAATTCTTTTATAATATTAGCAGGAGTACATTCATCATACCAACTATTAGGTACTTCTAAATTACCCTTATCACTATCAATATAAATAGCCAAAGGCTTTGACTGACCTATTGCATAACTTAACTGAATTTCACACCACTTTAAGTCATTTTCTTTAAGTGCTCTAATAGCCAACTGACGAGCCTTATACGCACCACTTCTATCTACCTTTGTAGAATCTTTACCACTAAAAGCACCACCACCAACTGGGGCAAATGACTGATAAGAATCAACAACTATTTTTCTACCTGTGAGTCCTGCATCTCCATCAAACCCACCAATTAAAAACTTACCTGTTGGATTGATTAAAAATTCTTCAACTTCAACACCATATTTATCACAAATTGTTAAAGCAGTACCTTTAATCATTTCATCTGTCTTTTCTCTATTCTTTTCTGAATTCTGATAACTAATTGTAAAAGTCTTAATCTTTGTTAATCTAAAATCATCATCATAATATCCTGTAATCTGCGCTTTGCCATCTGCATAGAAATCATCAGGGAACATAAGTCTTAAATCATCATATTTTCTACTTAATTCCTGAAGAATAACCATTGCCTTTGGAACAAGTTTATCTGTTTCATTACAAGCATAACCAAACATCATACCCTGGTCTCCTGCACCTATTGCTTCTTCCTCTGCAAGAGTACCTGCCTTACCCTCTAATGAGTTATCAACACCAAGAGCAATATCAGGTGATTGCTGACCTATATTATTAACAACAGCATAAGCACTTGCGTCATAACCAACATCAGTTAAAACCCTCTTCGCAACTGCTTCAACATCCACTACAGTCTTACTTGTAACCTCACCTGTAATAAAAATCTTACCTTTACCACCTAATGTTTCAATTCCTGCACGAGTGAATTTATCACCCATTAAATAAGCATCCAATAAAGCATCACTTATTTTATCTGCCACTTTGTCTGGATGTCCCTTAAATACCACTTCATTACTATACAATTTCATTATCTTATCCTCCAATAACTAAATATTTTTACTTATTCCAAACTAATTTTTCTGATTTTTTCATTACATATCTGCTATAAATCAAAGCAAATACAGGTAATGCTAACATAATAGGAACAATAACTAAATAAGCCATAATTATACCTCCCACATATTTTTATAGAAACACTCTATATTTAATTTATTTTTATTTACTTTAACAATATCCACAATAGGAAAAACAATATCTTTTTCCTGTTTTGTTTTAACTTCTATATCTAAGTTTTCATTTATATAAAACTTATCTTTACCTTTTTCTTTTT
>JAEIGA010003058.1_pt1 | contig 26351 bp, 44 predicted proteins | sample 9270691 | NCBI WGS metagenome assembly JAEIGA01 (sample SAMN17057246, study PRJNA624740) | gut metagenome | biome: biome; isolation source: fecal sample | host: Bos grunniens | place: China: Xizang | collected 2019 | reverse complement strand
GTTTACAAAAACTGACCCAAGTAGACGTTTTCGTTTTTGGATAGAAAGGAGTGAGTGCGAATTGGCAAAAGTGCGAAACACCTATGACGAATTGATGAAACTCGCAAAGAGATTTCACGTAGATGACAATGCATTGTTCATTGCAAGTGCCGAACAGTATGCAATACAGAGTGAAATCATCAAGGGAATCGGGGATGCACTCGCAGAAGAGGACTCACTGATGACCACAAAGGAATATATCAAGGGCAGATTGAACGTGTACTCAAATCCTCTGATCAAGGAACTGCCTAAAATCAACGATTCGGCAAATAGACTGTTAAACACTATGTTGGACATCATCCTGAAACTCGGACACGAGGATAAGGCAGAAATATCACGTTTGGAGAAACTGATGGATGAATAACTATATCTACGAATACTATCAGGCAATAAAAGACGGGTCTGTCATTGTCGGATATTGGATTCGTGCGTGGTATGAATTGATAATGAGGGGACTTGAAAACAAGTCCTTTTATTTCGACAAGAAGAAACGGAATAAGGCAGTCAAGTATATCGAGACATTCTGCCATCACCACGAGGGAGCATTGGCACCGCAACTAATTAAATTGGAATTGTGGCAAAAGGCATTGGTGTCCGTGATATTCGGTGTCTTGGATAACAAGGGCAACAGACAATTCCGTGAAGTGGTAATTGTTATCGGCAGGAAGAATGGTAAGACGTTGTTGCGGTCTGCGATCGCATCTTATATGGCATTCTTGGATGGTGAGTATGGTGCGAGGATTTACTTTGTCGCACCGAAATTGGAACAGGCAAACCTCTGCTACAACGCACTGTTTGAGATGATCAAGAAAGAACCTGACCTCGAGAACCTGTCCAAGAAAAGAAGAACGGACATATATATCGAGAGCACAAACACCACCATCAAACCTCTTGCATTCAACTACAGGAAAAGTGATGGTTTGAACCCGTCCTGCGTCATCTGTGATGAAATATCATCTTGGAGTGGCGAGGGCGGTTTGAAACAGTATGAAGTCATCAAATCGGCATTGGGTTCACGCAGACAACCTCTGATCATCAACATCACGACATCAGGATATGTGGATGAGTCCATCTATGATGAATTGGTGAGACGTTCAACTCGGGTCATCAATGGCGACTCAAGGGAAACAAGACTCGCACCATTCCTGTATATGATTGATGATGTCGAGAAATGGAACGACATCAATGAATTGCAAAAGGCGAATCCTAATCTCGGCATCAGTGTAAGTGTCGATTATATGTTGGATGAAATCGCAATCGCAGAGGGTTCAATCTCCAAGAAAGTCGAATATCTGCGGAAATACTGCAACATCAAACAGAATTCATCATATGCGTGGTTGCCTACTCAGGAAATACAGAAATGTTGCGGTGATCACTTAGACCTCGAAGATTTCAAGGGATGTTATTGCGTTATAGGTATAGACCTATCTAGGACTACAGACTTGACCAGTGCGTCCGTGGTCATTGAAAGGGATGGCGAATTGTACGTGTTCAATCGTATGTGGTTGCCATCCGAGAACATAGAAAGTGCAAGCATAAGGGACAATCTCCCTTATAAGGCATACATACAACGAGGGTTATTATATCCCTCAGGAGACCAAATAATCGACTACACCGACTGTTTTAATTGGTGCAGGGAATTGGTCGAAAAGTACAAATTATATCCTCAGATGATAGGTTATGACCGATACAATGCAACCTATCTCACCAACGACCTGAAAGAGTACGGATTCCATTGTGATGATGTCGTTCAGGGTTTTAATCTTTCACCTGTCATCACCGAATTATCGGGTCTGATCAAAGAGGGGAAAGTCCATATCGGGGACAATGATTTGTTGAAAGTGCATCTATTAGACACCGCCTTGAAATACAGTGCGGAGAAAGAGAGATGCAGAATAGTGAAATTGACATCCACCTCACATATTGACGGAGTGCGGTCACTCTTATGTCGGATGACTGTCCGTCAGAAATGGTGGGGTGAATTTGGGCAGAGATTGAAGAATGAGAGGAGATAAAAATGGGCGGACTCTTATCGTGGTTATTTCCTGAAGAGGATAGACCTAAAAACGAAAAACCACCAATTCAGGACTTCCGTATGTTGACGGGGTACAGACCAATATACCGCAACTACTACGAGAGAATATATGAAAGTGCGTTGATCAGGAGTGCGATTGAATCAAAGGCGAGACATATTTCAAAACTGAAAGTCGAATTTCAGGGAGAGGCACAACAGAAAGTCAAAAACCGCCTGAAATTCTATCCGAATGAGTGGATGACTTGGAGTCAATTCCTCGCACGTTGTTCAACCATTCTCGACTGCACCAATAACCTGTTCATTGTGCCTGTATACAACAACAGGATGGAAATCGTGGGACTGTTCCCGATATTGCCTGAACGTGTGGAATTAGTCGAGGACAAGAACAAGAAACTGTGGATTCGTTACACATTCCAAAACGGGCAGAGGGGTGCAATCGAATTCTCCAAGTGTGCCTATATGGTGAAACATCAGTATGAAAATGATTTCTTCGGTGACTCCAACAGAGTCCTGAAACCGACACTCGATTTGATTGCCCTTGAAGAACAGGCAGTCAAAGAGGCGGTTCAGTCATCCTCAACAATCCGATTCATTCGGCAACGGAACAACTTCGTATCACCTGAGGACTTGGCATTGGAAAGAGAGAGGTTCACACATTACAACCTCAAGGGCGAGTCTAGTGAGATGTTATTGTTTCCGTATCAGTACAAGGACATCAAACAGGTAAATGTCACACCTTACACAGTATCCGAAGAGCAACAGAAAGTGATTAAGGAGAATGTATTCGACTACTTCGCAACCAATGAACGGATAATGCAGGGCACTGCGAAGAGTGATGAATTGGATGCGTTCTTCAATTCATTTGTTGAACCATTCGCAATTTACCTCGCAGAGGCATTGTCGAAAATGATCTACACCGAATTGGAGAGGTCATATGGCAATCACGTCTATGTATCAGGAAACAGACTCCAATATATGACAGTCAGTGAGAAAGTGAACATGGCACAACAACTCAGTGACAGAGGCATCCTGACAATCAACGAAATAAGGGAACTGTTCAATTATGACCCGATTCCAAATGGTGATGTCGCAGTCATAAGAGGTGAATACTACACAGTGAATGAAAAGGTGGGTGAAAACAATGGAACTCAAGAAAATTGAAAATGGCAGAGAATATCGTGACTTGAGGTTGGATGTTGTCGAAAACGATGACGAATACAGAGTCGAAGGATTCGCAACAACCTACAACGAGGAATATCCTCTGTACACATATAAGAACGATAAGAACTACATAATCGAAGTCAGAGAACAGGTCGACAGAAACGCATTCGACAATGCAGACCTGAGTGATGTCATTATGCAGTACAACCACGAGGGCAGAGTGTTCGCACGTATCAGCAACAACACCCTCAAATTAGACAAGTCCAACGAAAGAGGACTGTTCGTTGATGCCTACTTAGGCGGAACGGAAATCGGCAGACAACTGTACGAAGAAATCAAGGGTGGTTATACATCCAAGATGTCTTTCGGGTTTATTGTCGACAAAGACAAATTAGAAAAAGTACAGGAAACTCAAGACGGAGAAGTATGGTTGAGAACCATCACCGACATCAAGAAAGTATTTGATGTCAGTGCAGTGTCCTTACCTCGGAATGACTTCACTGCTATTTCTCGGAGAGCATTTGCAGACGGAGTGATCGCAGATGTTGAGGCGGAGAGACTGAACCGAGAAAAACAGGAAGAAAGAGAGAGAAGGATGCACGACCTCGAACAGAGAATCCTGAGACTAATAGAAGGAGAAAAGTAATGGAAGAATTACGTAATAGTCAGTCTTATATTGATGCGTATGCAAAATATATCAAGACAGGCAAGGACAAAGAAATCCGAGCAATGCTGACTGAAAACGCAATTGAAGGTGGACAGATTCCTGTTCCTGAATTCGTATATGACACAGTCAAGACTGCTTGGGAAGACAGTGAACTCCTCAGATATGTCCGCAAATTGTATGTCAAAGGCAATTTAAAAGTCGGATTTGAAATTTCATCAACAGGTGCAGAAATTCACCCTGAAGGCGGTGACCCGATTCAGGAAGAGGAACTGCAGATTGGTGTCGTTGAATTAGTGCCTTCAATGGTGAAGAAATACGTGATGCTGAGTGACGAATTAGAGGCAATGGCATCCCGTGATTTCCTGATGTATGTGTACGATGAATTAACACATCAGATCGCACTGAAACTCGAAACAGAAATCATCAATGCAATCACAAATCAGCCTGTTGGTGTGACTGTTCCTGAAGTCGTCAATTATGGAACAAATCCGAAACCTGAGACAATCGCAATGGCACTGTCAAGATTAAGTGCAGAGGCAAAGAACCCTGTCGTTATTATGAACAGAGGCACTTGGGGAGAATTCAAGAAAGCACAGTATGAGGCGAATTATCCGATTGATGTATTTGAGAAATTAACAGTCATTTTCAGTGATGCTTTACCACCATTCGAACTCGCACAGGTAAACAACCCTTATATGATTGTCGGAGACTTCGAGAATGGTTTCCTGATGAACTATCCTGAGGGAGACGAAATCAGAATCAAGAGAGACGACATCACATTGGCAACTCAGGACTTAGTCCGTTATGTCGGCAGAGTCTATTGTGCAATGAGTGTTATCGCACCTGGACACTTCGTTGCAGTCACAAAGGCAAGTGATGAAGGTGGTTCAGGCGGTGGCGGTGGTTCAAGTGACTTCCCAGTGAAAAAGATGTCACTGTCTTTAGTAAATTCAGGTAGTCCTCTCCCAATGTCAGATTGGGTGGTATCAACGTCTGGTTTTGTAGTAGATGGATATGATTTTGTACAGTATGGTGCTCCTGAAATGCCTCACGCATTTTTACCTTCAGAAACAATTCCTTGGGATGACTTGATGATGCCCGCAAATTCAACTGTAACATTAGCACTGTATTATAGTGCACAGGACCCTGAGTTTGTGATTAAATCAACAGCAAGTGGAACGGATTTGGTCAACTGTGAATTTTTAGATTCCACAACTATTGGGGTGGATGATGTTGCGATGGATTCATCAGTGACAATAGGGGGTGGCAAATAATGAACCCTAACGAATTACTCGAAGAACTCCGCACCGAAAACAGTGACCTAGATTCCATCGAAAAGAAAGTCACTGAATTAGAGGAGCAGAGAGCATTAGAAGAAAAGGAAATTGAAGAAAGAAAGAAACAGGTCGAGGAAGTCCTCGATGTAAAGAACACACTTGAGACATTTGAGACTGAGGAGGTAAGAAAGACAATGTCACTTGAAGAATTAAGAAATTCAAAAGAATACATCAACGCATTCGCAGACTATGTCAAGACAGGTGACGACAGAGAATGCAGAGCACTCTTAACAGAGAATGCACCAAGTCCAGCAGTCGGCACAATTCCTGTTCCTGAATTCGTTTACGAAATCGTCAAGACAAATTGGGAACGTTCCGAACTGTTCGGTTTAGTCCGCAAGTCATATATCAGAGGCAACCTGAAAGTCGGAGTAGAAACCGCACGGACAGGTGCAGAAGTACATAGTGAGGGAGACGACCCGATTGACGAGGAAGAATTAACAATTCGGACTGTCAACCTCATCCCTGTTATGTACAAGAAATGGATTTCCATTTCCGACGAATTATATGCAATGAGTGAAGAATTCCTGAGATACATCTACGATGAAATCACTTATAGAATCATCAAGGCAGTAGAAGACGGAATCATCACCAAAATCACAGGTGCATCTTCACCATTTGCAACCGCAGTCGCATTCGACACATCCGCAGTCAACACAATCCTGAAGGCAATGGGCGAAACCAAGTCAAACAACCTTGTTGTTGCACTGAACAGAAAGACTTGGTCAACTGTTATGAGTGCACAGTTAACTGCTAACTATTCATTTGACCCGTTCTTCGGAATGAGACAGATTATCACTGACAGTGTTGCTGATGACAAGGCAATCATCGGTGACTTCGAGAATGGATTCCTCGTCAATTTACCTGAAGGTGATGATGTCAAACTGAAATTCGATGACCTGACACTTGCAACAAGTGACCTGATCAGAGTTATCGGTCGTCTGTATGTTGCAATGGACATCGTGAACACCAATATGTTCGCAGTCGCAACATTAAACTCTGTCGGCTAAAAAACTATGATCGCATTAAATGATGTCAAAACTGCATTGAGGATAACAACCAACGATTTCGATGATGAAATCACTTCATTGATGAATGCCTGTACTCGTGATTTGGAAATTCGGGGAATCAATATTGTGGATGATGAACTGATTGACATTGCGGTTATAACCTATGTCAAAATGAGGTTCGGAAATCCTGACAATTATGACAAACTGAAACGTTCCTATGACGAGCAAAAGGCACAATTATCAATGGCGACAGGTTTCACGACTTGGAGTGTGTAATGGATAGGTCAGACATCATTTACCTTGTAGAATACAATGAAGAGAAAGACAGTCTCGGTATTTGGCATAAGAACACCATTAAGACAAAAGTGTTCTGTCAAGTCGTTTCAGTCAATCAAACGGAATGGTATGAGGGTTCTCGTAAAGGCTTGAACCCTCAATATCGTTTCACTGTTTTCCGTTACGATTACAACGGACAGGAACGGGTTGAGTATAACGGAGAAATATACACGATTTATAGAACGTATGTTGACCGCAACGAAACGATTGACCTTTACACAGAACTCAAGAAGGGTGTTCCTTCTCGTGAACCATCACCTGATGACCCTAAATAATGGCAAAACGCAAAATCAAGGGCATAGTCATCGGTCTTGAAATCGGCAAAATCCTGAAAGACTATCAAGGCGAAATCGAGAGGGAAGTCGCACTCTCCTCTTGGGAAGTCGGTGAAACAGTCGTTCAGGCATTGCAGACCTCATCCGATACACCTAAACTGACGGGTGAATATGCAAGGGGATGGCGATATGATCAAGTCACATCGTCTTATGGGCTCGTTCACGTTACTGTCTACAACGAGACAAAACCTCAATTGACTCACCTGTTGGAATTCGGTCACGAATTAAGGCGAGGGGGTCGTAAGGTGGGCGATGTCAAGGCATTCTCACACATTCTCGCACGGAGAAATCTTGCGGAGAAATTATTGATGAAGAAGATAGAGGAGCAATTAAAATGACATATCAAGAAGTGGCAAACATTATTGAAGATTTTGGGATTCCATTTGCTTATTTCTCTTTCCCGAATGAACAAGCACCGCCTCTCCCGTATTGTGTCTATTATTACCCTGACAGAGACGATGTGATTGCAGACAATGAGAATTATGTCAAAATTGAGGCACTCAACATTGAAATCTACACAGAAGTCAAAGACCTGACACTCGAAGAAACAATCGAGGCAATCCTCAAGGCAAACAAAATTGTATTTGATAGAACGGAATCGTTCATCAATTCAGAAAATATGTACCAAATTTTATATGAAAGTGAGGTTCTTATAAATGGCGAATAAGGTCAAATTCGGTCTGTCTAATGTCTATTATGCAGTCTTAACTGAGACCATCGATCCACAGACAGGCGATGTCACTGAGACATACGGGACTCCTGTTCCAATCAAGGGAGCAGTCAACCTGTCACTGAATCAGTCAGGCGAACAGACAACATTCCGTGCTGATAACCTCGATTACTTCGTCACATATTCAAATAACGGATATGAGGGCGACTTCGAGTGTGCATTGATTCCTGATTCATTCCTGACGGATGTTATGGGGTATGCGTTAGATCAGAACGATGTTCTGTATGAAGTCAACAATGCAGTGCCTAAGGCATTCGCACTGTTATTCCAATTCGAGGGTGATGAAAAGGCACGCAGACACGTTCTGTATAACTGCAAGGCATCAAGACCTCGGGTGGCATCACAGACCACAGACACAACAATCACACCTGTCACTGAGACATTAAGTATCAAGGCAAGTGCAAGACTGAGTGATGGTGTCGTTAAGGCATCAACAAAACTCGATGATACGACTTCTCAGCAGTACACAGGATGGTTTACTGCTGTCTATGTACCATCTGTTTAAAACATCAAGAATGAGGGTGAGCAATCACCCTTTTTCTTTTTAAGGAGAATAAATGGAAAGAATAATCAAAATCGGAAACAAGGAAATCGGTATGAAAGCAACCGCAAACACACCGAAGAGATATAGAAACGCATTCAATAAAGACCTGATCAGTGAGATGCAGAAACTGTTCTTGCATTTAGACACCAAGACAGGAGCATTCAAAGAGGGAGCAAACCTCGAAGTCGTTGAAAACCTCGCATACATTATGGCAAAACAGTACGACAACGAAATCGGCACTCAGGATGAATGGATGGACAATTTCGGGGTCACTGACTTATATTTCGCAATGCCCTTAATTCTTGGGTTATGGGGTGACTCACAGGAGACATTGTCCACACCCTCAAAAAAAGACTAGACCAACAGACAGAGAATTCAACACGGGTCTGTATTTGCTCAGGTGCTCAGAATTAGGACTGTCCGATGATGATATGGAAAGTATTACATACGGAATGGTCTTGGATATGCTGACCGAAAGAGCAAATGATCAGTGCGAATATAATCAATTACCAACACAAGACGACTTCAATGCGTTTTAAGGGGGGATAATATGGCAAACACCAAAATAAGAGGTATCACAATCGAAATCAGTGCGGACACCAATCCCCTGATTCAAGACTTTAAAAAGGTGTCAGGGTCACTGAAAGACACTGAGAAATACCTCGGAGACATCAACAAATTACTCAAATTCAATCCGAAAGACATCAACCTGTTAAATGAAAAACAAAAGGCACTGTCCGAGGCGGTTGGACTGACAACAAACAAATTGAGTGACCTGAGGAAAGTCTATGACACACTTCCAAAGGGCGAAAATGGTGAATTGACCGAAGAGCAGAAGAAACTGCAACAGGAAATCAATGTCACACAGGGCACTCTTGAAAAGTACAAAAAACAAGTCCGTGAAGTCACCGCAGAACTCGACTCAATGGGCAAGGAAACAGACCAAGTCGAGAAAGAGACAAAGGAACGGGGAGAAGAGACCAAGACCTTTGGAGCACTGCTGAAAGCAAACCTCACACGGGATGCAATCAAGGGACTTGCAACAGGCATTGTGAACCTCGGAAAGCAGATGTTCGAGATGGGGAAAGAGACTCGGGCATACGCAGACAACGTGATGCAACTTTCCACACAGTACGGACTGACAACCGATAAAATCCAAGAATTTCAGTATATGTCCGAATTAACGGACACCTCTCTTGAGACTATCACAGGGTCAATGACCAAACTGACCAAGAATATGCAGACCGCAACGAAAGGAACGGGCGATGCGTATGCTCGGTTTGAGAAATTAGGCATCTCTGTGACCGATACAGAGGGCAATTTGAGGTCAACAGATGAAGTATTCGCAGAGGCAATTTCTCGGCTTGGAAACGTTGAAAATGCGACTGAGAGGGATGCCCTCGCAATGAACATCTTCGGAAAGTCTGCAATGGACTTGAACCCATTGATCGCAGTCGGTCGGGAAGGACTCGCAGACTATCGGGCAGAGGCACACGAAATGGGGTATGTCCTAGACACTGAAACCCTTGAATCATTGGGTGCGGTGGATGATGCTATGCAGAGAGCAAACAAACGGCTTGATGCAGTCAAAAATCAAATAGGGCGATACCTTGCACCAATAGTCGCAGAAATCACCGAGGCATTCGCAGAATGGCGGATGACAGTCGATTGGCAACAGGTGGGACAGGTGATTAAGTCATCAATGGAAATCATTGGCAAGGCGATTTTGTGGCTCATAGACATTTTTAAGAAAGTCATTGATGTCGGAAAGAAAGTCGCAGACACCCTGAAAGACATCTTCACAGGCAATTTCAAATTCCCACATATTCCTCTCCCTCATTTCTCAATTTACCCTCAGGGATGGCGAATCTCAGACTTGTTATCGGGCACGATACCTTCTTTAAAAATTGATTGGTATGCAAAGGCAATGGATAAGGGAATCATCCTTGATGGTGCGACAATATTCGGAATGAACGCAAACGGGCAACTGATGGGTGGCGGTGAAAAGGGCAGAGAAATCATCATAGGCGAAAAGAACCTGATGAATGCAATCCGCAACGCAACGGGGAATCAGTGGACTGTGAATATCGTTGTCAATGAGTCCACCAATGCAAAGGCGACTGCAACCGAAGTAATGAACATCCTCGAAATGAACGTCTCACAATTAGAAAGGCGGTGGAGATAATGATTGATTGGTTTGAGTACAACGAAAGACCATCATTTGAATTCGGCATCATAACCACAGGACTGAGGACTTATGGTGCACCAAACCGCAGAGTCGAGGCGGTTCACGTGCCTGGAAAAAATGGGGACTTACTCATTGATGAGGGCACATATGACAACATCATTGTGTCTTATGACATTGCAATCGTTCAGGACTTTCCTGTGAATGCCCGTGAAATTGCTCAGTGGTTATTGGGTGATGGCGGTTATCACGTCTTGACGGACTCCTACAACGAGGAATTCTATCGTGAGGCAACATACTTCAATGCGATTGAATTTGACGTTGAGTCGTTAAAGAGACAGGGGAAAGGGACTATCAATTTCTATGCGAAACCACAGAGATTTGCGTGGGCAGGCGGTGATCAGAAGAAAGGCAACGGAACAATCACACTGACAAACCCTTATGGATTCCCTGCGAAACCACTGATACACGTCACGGGTGCACTAACACTCACCATCAACGGAGAGGACACCATCACAGTCAGTCAGGTCGTTGATGGTCGGTGTTACATTGACTCAGAAACAATGCAGTGTTATTCAGGGGACACTAATTGCAATCAATACGTGCAAATGGCTGAATTCCCTGTCATACAACCAAACGAGACAATGACAATCACCATATCCAATGCAGGGACAAACACGTGGACATTTATTGAGCCGAGGTATTGGAGACTATGATAAGACTATGACACCGATATTATTCGAGAAAGACGCAATATTCTTCACGACAAACGGAATCGGCAGACTCACCGATTGCCTTGAATGTTCAGTCACCGAGGAAAGAAACGGACAATTCGATTTGCAAATGGTATATCCGACATCAGGAGTCTTATATAGTGAACTGACAGTCGGCAGAATTATCGTTGTCAAACCGAACAGGACGCAGGAAAGACAGGGATTTGAGATATATCAAATCACTAAACCAATAAATCAGAGAGTGACTGTCTTGGCACATCACGTGTCATATAGACAGTCATTCATACCGATTGCACCATTCAGTGCAACGGGCATCACAGAGACCCTTGACGGACTTCTTGCAAATTCCCTCGAGGGCAATCCATTCTCATTCACCACGAACATCACAAACGAACAGACAGGGTATATGCAGAACACGTTGAAGAACCTGAGACAGTGTCTTGGTGGCACTTCGGGTTCTGTCCTTGATCTATTCGGTGGTGAGTATGAATGGGACAATTTCGAGACAAAATTATGGCTACACAGAGGAAGTGACAAGGGGGTCGCACTGAGGTACGCAAAGAACATCACAGACCTCAATCAGGAAGAGTCCATTGCAGACACCATCACGGGAGTCATTCCTTATTGGCAGAACTCGGATGCGACAGTGTCATTCTATGGTGATATTCAGTACACATCGACTGCAAGTCAGTACGCATATCACAGGACTGAAATCCTTGACCTGTCAAGTGAATTCCAAACCGCACCGACACTCGCAGAACTCAATCAGGCTCGGCAGAATTACATTCTAAGGGCAGAAATAGGCAACCCTGAAAAGAACATTCAGGTGTCATTCATTGACCTCTCACAGACCACAGAGGGCACTGCAATCCTCGAATCAGTCGACCTCTGCGACATCGTGCACGTTATATATGAACCTCTCGGCATCACCTATGATGCAAAGGTCATCAAGACAGTGTGGGATGTCCTGAGAGACAGGTATTCATCAATTGAAGTGGGAACTGTGAGAAGTACATTCTCAAAGACAATAGCAAGTACCATCGGGGAAATCCACGAATTGCACCTGTCTAATAATCGACTGATCAGCATCACGCAGACAATCAATTATGAACTCGGGGAAGTACAGACAACAGTCGCACGGGTGGATGAAGAATTGGGTGGTTTAAGAACCACAGTCACACAGACATTCAACAGTTATGAAATCCGCATCGGAAACATCGAGGGAACACTCGACACATATTTCGACTTCACCGCAGATGGATTGATTGTCGGAAAGAGTGATTCGGATGTTCGAGGAAAATTTGATAACACCTCACTCCAATTCATCGATCAGAATGATGGCAGACTTCGGTGGTTGGATGCCTTTGAGGGTCTCGGTGCAACGCAATTGTCCATTGGCACTGCGGACACAGACCAAGACGACAACTATCTCAAGAGGTGGAGAATATATGCGACAGAGAGTGGTGAACACTTACGATTCACCCGTCACACAGAATAGGGGGAACGATGGGAACATATTACAACATAATCAGATCGCAGACTGAACACACTATCCAAGACCCGACTTGGTCATTCACATTCGGTGTTCAAAGGACTTCGGTTCAAATGACGAACACAGTCGTTGTCAAATGGGTAATTGCAACAGGTCAGGGATATGGTTCTTGGCAAACCCTGTATTCAGGGACTATGAACCCGATGCAGACACTGACATTCAACATCAGCAACACAGACATCCTGAACGAAATGTCGTCTCGGTCATTTGCTTACCTTGACATCAAAGTCGCAAGGCTAGTGAACAACGTTGAAAGTGACCCTGTCACTGCTGAATACGTTGTCAGGATTGATAGTACAACAATCCGTTCTGTGTTCACATCAGTCACACAGTCCATTCAGTCAACACCTATTCGGGGGTATTTGATTTCAGGATATTCAACCGCAAGAATAACCTATTCTGCAACAAAGGGAACGGGTGCACAACGGATGAATTTTTGGTTCATTCCCGATCAGGGCACTGCATCACCATCAAGTGACACATCAACTGCATCCTCATTCACGGGAGATTTTGATTTAACAACCGACAGGCGAGATTCGAATTTCAATTTTGACACTGTTGTCAATATGAACGATACAAGGCAACAGTACCTTGACACTAGAACAATCAACACTCAGTGGTTAGGTTATACAAAACCAAACATCACGATTGCGAGTGCGTATAGATGCGACCAAGACGGGACACGAAATGAGTCAGGGTCTTATGTCATCATCAACTATTCGGCAACATATTCCTTGACCGACATTGGAAACACGGGAACAGTGACTTGCCGATATGGTTCGACTACTGTGACATCAGGTGTTCCTGTACCACAGGCGGACAACGTTGCTAGAACGTACACAGTCACCGCAACAGACAGAGTCGACACTTCAACGAAGTCCGTCACAATCAATATGGCGAAATTCCCTCTTGATTTATACGATGACGGACAGGGGACTGTTGGAGCACGGGTTGGAGCAATCGCAGAACCTGATTACTTCACCTGTGGGTTGAAACAGAAAGGCATATATTTCTACGGAACGTGCACGATTGCACGGGGAACTGTACGGAAAACGACCACAGTGGACACTACATTCCAACTGTACACGGGAGTGATGGTGTTTGTTCGATTCACGAATGCGAACTCCGTTGCAAACCCGACATTGAATGTCAATGGCACGGGTGCAATCGCAATCAAACGTTATGGAACAACCGCACCGAGTACATCACGGGCATCCTCTTGGAACGCAGGAAGTGTTGTCTGTTTCATATATGACGGAACATATTGGATGATGACGGGATGGATAAACACCACATACTCCGCAATGACTCTCGCAGAGTATCAGACAGGAACCGCAACAACAGGGCGATTATTGACCGCAGTAAGAATGCACGAAATCCTTAATGACTTTTTGAAAAAAGGGACTTATGTCTATAACGGGTCATCAACGGACACCATCACATTTACTGACACGAATATGATCGGTAAGTCTTTCATAATCTGCGGTACACAGGACGCAGGAAACCCTGTATTGAGGGCATCACTGCACTCTGACACGGGACAAATCACTGTGTATTTATCAGGTGGTGTCTCTGTTATGAGAGTGAACTATATATGTTATTAGAAAGGGAATGAATATGATTGATTGGAACGAAATCGGAATAATTCCTCTTACAGATGCACGGGGAATCACAAAACAATTCAATTCAAGTACACACAGGGGACTCGACATTGGATGGTACAAAAACCAATATTGCCCTGTCCTTGCGTGGCAGGATGGCACTTTAATCGCAAAGGGGTTTTCAGGCGAAGTCGGTTATTGGTGCGTCTTAGAACACCGATATGAAACGGGAAAGAGATGGGTCGGATACATCCACCTGTACAATGCAATCTCCTCTGCGATCGGCACTCAATTCAAAATGGGCGAGAAAATCGGCAATGCGAAGAGGGGAAACACAGGATATTCCAATGGGACACATCTGCACATCTATATGACTCGCATTGTGCCTCTGTATGAAGAATTTGTTTGGAACAGTACAACCAACAAATTAAGTGATTACGCAATAGACCCACTGCCTCACCTGTACTATGATGCAAAATACAACACTGAATTCATTTCCTCAGTATGGTCGAGACCATTGCCTGAAAGAATCACATATCCGAAACCTGTTAAACGTGATGAGAGTGTTCATCAGTGTGACATCAGGTCAACAACACGCAGGCTGAGAAATGCACCATCAGGAACGATTTACGATGAAATGTGTCTCAAAGGCATTTATAACGTTTACAAGGAACAGGAAAAGGATGGTTATAAATGGGCACTGATTGACACTATTGATAAACGTGAATTTTGGGTCGCAGTGATGGATGGTGAGGACTTACCTATAACCGACTACAAAGCACTTTATGAGGCAGAGAAACAGAAAAACAAACAACTGACCGCACAATTCGAACTCGCACAGAAAAACGCAGAGGAATTGAATATTGCGTTGTCAGTGGCAAATAAGAAAATCGAGGATGCAATCAACATCCTCAAGAAGTAATGGGGGAAAGTATTATGAAAATGTCAAATCGTTTATATGACATACTGAAATGGTTATGTCTGATCGTAATGCCTCGGGGTGCTTATGGTTACAGTGCACTTGCGAAGGTGTGGGGTCTGCCTTATGGCACGGAAATCCCCGAGACAATTAACATTGTGGCATTCGTGATTGGTTGTTGCATTGGTGTATCGACACTCAATTACAACAAAGAGAAAGAGGGCGAGGTTGATGAATAATGCACTGTTATCATCCATCATTGGCGGTCTGTTATCAGGAATATTCTCTGTTGTGATGGTTATTATACAGAATAACAAGACAATGGCACTCCTCGAAGAACGTGACAAGACGATGAAAGAGGAAATCGTTAAATTGACAAATAAAGTCGAGGCACATAATAATTTCGGGTTGCAATTGGCAAGACTAGAGACCCGAGTCGACTTATTGGAGAGGAGAGCATAAGACTCTCAAAAGGGGGAAATCATCCCCCTCTTTTTTTTGTCCTATTTTCTCACAATTTATAGTGATACAATATTGGCGATTAAATGTGTGTCTGTTTAATCAACCTGTTTTCTTCTTTGGATGTGTCCGTTTTAGTCTTTCTCCTTTCTGATTGTTTTCGGGCACATCCGCCTTTTTTTAGGTAGATTTTAGGTAGACTTTTTTTGAGAGTATTCTACCTAAACCGATGCAGACTATGTGATTTAACGCATTTTAAGGCGATTTAAGGGGTTTTTTGGCAATATGACATATTATACTGACATATCAAAAACATCCCGTACAGGCTACCAAAACGCACGAAAACCCCGAATTTACGGGGTTTTTTCTATGTTCTGAGGTTTTAGGTAGCATTTTAGGTAGACTTTTTCAAAATTTCATCCATTTTGTCAGTGATTATATCCGTCTCACTTGGGAAGAAATGCGAATATGTATCAAGTGTCTCTTTCACTGAGGAATGTCCGAGAAATTTCGATATATAGGTAATGGTGGCACCTGAATTGATCAGAGCAGACCGACAGGAATGACGGAGAGAATGGATGCGGATATTCGGCAGACTCGAATCAATAGCAACCGCCTTGTTGTAATATCGTTTCTTCTTCGATTGCAGTGTACTGTTCGGAATGGGTCTGTCAGAACCGAATACGAACCATTCAGGAGTGAATTGCTCATATCCGACTACTTGGTCATACAATGCGGAAAGTCCGTCACAGGCGGTCTGTGTGAGTCTTATGGTGCGATTTGAGGTGCGAGTCTTAGGCGGTAACAGAACAAATTGTTGTCCTTTCAATTTGGTGTTCACTGTCTTGCTGATGGAGACTGTTCGGGCATCGAAATCGATGTCTTTCCATTGCAACGCAAGGCATTCACCTGAACGCATCCCTGTCGTGAAAAGGAGAAGGAAGAGGGTATGATACAACGGGTCATCAACGACAGAGAGGAACGTGCTGAATTGATCAGGAGTCCAAAATTCCATCTTGTCATCAAGGGGTTTGTCTGCCTGTTCGTTGAATTTCTCGAAACGGGAAGGGACTGAGGTGAACACTCCGTGTTTCTTATTGGCATAATTGCAGACTGCGACAGAGTATTCGATGATGCGGTTTCTTCGGTGGTTCTTCATTGGTTGTTCCTGAAGGTAAGACAGGAATGATTCCCATTGGCGATTGTTCAATTTGTCAATGCGGACTTTACCGAGGACTTTGCGAGTATGGGCAAGGCAATTCCTTGTGTTGTTAAGTGTGGATGGTTTCGCACCTTGCTTTTCCTTCCGTGCGATGTACTCGTCAATCATTTCATCAAAGGTGAACCTCTCAGCAATTGTCTTATTTTGAGACAAACGGAATTGTGCCTCTGCTTTCTGACAGTCTGCGAGCAATTTGAATTTCTTGGACTTGTACTGTCGCCTCTCTCCATTGGGGTCAGTCCAAGACAGATAGAAAAAGTATTTTCTCCCGTCTTTCGTTGGTGTGTCTGTTTTGTATGTTGGCATATTACTTCACCATATTCTTTGCAACCTGAATGACAATTGCAATTTGGTCTTTATTGAGTAATTTGCAGACACTCAATAATTCGATTTCCTGTTCGTTGAGAATGCTTTTTGTTTGCTCGTCCAATTTCCTGTACATCAGATCGGATGGTTCTAGTCCAAAATATTCACAGAACCCTTGAACATCCTCGTTTGATGGTTCTCTTTCTCCCGATTCCCATCTACTGATGGCAGAATATGTCTTGCCTATAATTTCACCCATTTTATGCTGAGAATAATGATAACATTTCCTCAAATACTTTAAATTGTAACCAAAATAATTATTTTTCATTGCCCTGTCCCTCTAATGAAATTATAAAGGGACTTTGCAAAAATGTCAAAAAAGTGTTGACTTTGCCAAATTGGCAAACTACAATAAAAGAGAATACAGAAAGGAGAGAACAATGGAAGGAAAAATCAACACAGAAATTGTGTCAAACAACCTGAAGTCTGCAAGAGTCAAAAAAGGACTATTACAGGATGATGTTGCACGTCTTTTAGGTGTGAGCAGACAGACAGTCTCAAACATCGAAAGAGATCCATCAGGTGTGACATTAAGTAAATTCATCAGACTCGCAGACATATATGAGTGTCCTGTGTCATATTTTTTTGGCATATAATTTGACAAAATGACAAACAAAAATGTGATGATTGACTCCTATGAATTGTCTGATCTGCTCGGCATCACACACCGAGAGGCAAACAGAGTCATCAGGACAGTCAATCAGGAAATGGAAAGGAAAGGGTTCTTGGTTATCAAATCAAGACCACAGAGAGCACCAAGAAATGAGGTGTTCAAGAGATTGAAAATAGGAGAAAGAAATGAAACAGGAAATTAAAGAGACAATGAAAGACATCACACTGAAAGTGAGTGCAGTCCTCGGGTTGATTGCAATCACATATCCATTCTTATTTGCGATCATCCTTTGGTTGATGGTGAGGTAAGGAAATGGCAGAGAAGAAAACAGAGACAAAATTACCACCACTTGAGACGTGGTATCAACAGATGAAGAACACTCGTTTTGAAGAAAGACTGATGTATCTGCAGAACGAATTGAACGCACCGAAGAATCAATTTAATAAATTCGGTGGGTACGCATACCGCAATTGTGAGGACATCTACAACGCAGTCAAACCACTACTGAAGAAATTCTTGATGACACTGTATATGTTTGACGAGGTCGTGATGGTCGGTGAGAGATATTACGTGAAGTCACACGCAGTCCTGAAAGATGCAGTGAATCGGAGTATGTGGATTGAGAACACTGCATTGGCAAGAGAGGAAGAAGTGAAGAAAGGAATGGATGGTTCGCAGATAACAGGAGCATCATCATCCTATGCAAGAAAGTACGCACTCAACGGACTGTTCCTGATTGACGATGTCAAGGACAGTGACACAACGAACACAGAGACAAAAGTCCCATTCAAGAATGAGGACATTATGAAGGAGAACAAATATCGTTCTTGGTTGGATGACTTCTTTTACAGGCATCCTGACAGACAGGTGAAATTCCTGAATTACTACAGAATCAACACATTGGATGAATTGGATGGTGTCCTGACATTAAAGGAAATTGACAACATCATCACGAAATTTAGAAAAGACGAGGAGAAACGGGCGAATGAGTAACAAAGTAATTGACCAGTATATCGGCAGAAATTTCGCATTCTACAACGGGGATAGTTGTGAAATACTGCAGGACATCAAAGACAACAGTATTGACCTGTCAGTGTTCTCACCACCATTCGCCGATTTATATACATATTCCGACAGTGAGAGAGATCTCGGGAATTGCAAGAATGCAGATGAATTCTATGTTCATTTCAGGTTTATTGCGGAACAAATCCACAGAGTGATGAAAGAGGGCAGAATTGTTTGCATCCATTGTATGGATTTACCAAGTCTCAAAATGCGTGATGGTTTTATCGGTTTAAAGGATTTTCCCGGCGAAATTATCCGCATATTCGAGGACGTTGGTTTTATATATCACTCAAAAGTATGTATTTGGAAGAATCCCGTTGTTGCAATGCAGAGAACAAAGGCACTCGGTTTATTGCACAAACAATTAAAAAAGGACTCCACAATGTCAAGAATGGGCATTGCCGACTATGTTGTTATGATGCGTAAAAGTGGCGAAAATCAAGTACCTGTTACACACACGAATGACACATTCAATGTCGATAAATGGCAGGAATGGGCATCACCTGTATGGATGACAATAAATCAGTCAAACACACTGCAACGGACATCTGCAAGAGATGAAAAGGACGAGAAACACATCTGCCCGTTGCAATTAGATGTCATTGAGAGATGTATTGAATTGTATTCCAATGAGGGCGAAGTGGTTTTATCACCATTCGGGGGAATTGGTTCAGAAATATATCAGGCACTGAAAATGAAGAGAAAAGGAATCGGCATTGAATTGAAAAACACCTACTATCAGCAGGCGGTCAAGAATTGCAAGAATGCCGAGGACTATGAAGAATTATCACTCTTTGATTGGGGTGATGAGGATTGTTAAAAAAGAAAAACACAGACACCGCAGAATTTAATTGGTCAGAAAACAAAATGACCTATGATGAATTCCTCGAGAAAAAGGAGATTGTTATTGAAAACAGTGGATTTGAAGTCGAGGACTCACAACTATCACCATTTCTATTCGATTTCCAAAAGGACATTGTCAGGTGGCGGTTAAGAAAGGGAAAAGTCGCATTGTTCGAGGACACAGGACTCGGTAAAACAATACAGCAATTACAGTGGGCGACATTAGTCGCAGACCACATAAAAAAACCCGTGATGATATTTGCACCTCTTCGGGTTAGTAAACAGACAGTGCTAGAGGGCGACAAATTCAATTTGCCTGTTCATCTGTGTGAGTCACAGGATGATGTCATTCAAGGGGTAAACATCACTAACTACGAAAAAATACACAAATTCGACACTGACACATTCGGCGGTGTCGTATTGGATGAGTCGTCAATTCTAAAGTCATACAGTGGGAAAACCACACAGGATATGATCAACCGATTCCGATTCACTCCATATAAATTGCGGTGTACTGCAACACCATCACCGAATGATTTCACCGAATTGGGTAATCACGCAGAATTCCTGAATGTGATGACTATGAATGAGATGTTGTCAATGTATTTCATCAATGACTCATCTCACGGGATGGGTTGGAGACTAAAAGGGCACTCAAGAGATGAATTCTTCAAATGGATTGCAGAATGGCGGATGATGATCAAAACGCCATCCGACTTCGGGTTTGATGGTTCACAATTTGAACTCCCGAAATTGAACATTATCAATGAAATTGTCGAGTCACCTCACACAGACGAAAACAGACTATTCGTTGTACCTCGGGAAACACTAACAGAGAGACGAATGGCACGTAAAGACTCATTATCGAATAGAGTACAAAGAGCACTCGAAATCATTGAAAACAACGACATTGAAAACTGCATAATTTGGTGCAATTACAATGACGAATCGGATGCCTTATCAAAGGCAATTCCGAATGCATACGAAGTCAAGGGCAGTGATACGGACGAACACAAGGAAAAGGGAATGATTGGATTTGCGACAGGCGAAATCAAGTATCTAGTCACAAAACCATCCATCTGTGGATTCGGTATGAACTGGCAGAATTGTCACAATATGATTTTCTGCGGACTGTCTGACAGTTTCGAGCAATTCTATCAGGCGATAAGACGTTGTTACAGGTTCGGACAGAAAAATGAAGTGAATGTCTATGTAATAACATCCGAGGCAGAAGAAAACGTATTGAACAACATCAAAAAGAAACAGGAAAACCACGAAATGATGAGCAGGGCAATGATGAAATTACTGAGTGTCATATCAAGAGAAAAACTCTATTCCCTGAAATACAACAGGACTAATTACAGACCTCAGGAAGAAATCAAGATGCCTAATTGGTTATAGAAAGGAAGAGAATAAGTGGGAGAAACAACAGAACAGAAGAGAAAAAGATTATCTCTTACAGAAACAGAATTATTGATTTATTGCATTTGGTCATGGTCAGAAGATGCTGACTATCCAAAGACAGCAAACGGCAAACCAACACAAGACAAAATAATGGAATTGTTCAATCGTAAGGGGTCAACACAGACATTCAAAGAATGGGCAGATAAAACAAGTGGAAATTTAGTAAGTAGTCTTGCATTACAGATGATTAAGATTTTGATGAAAGGTGCCAAATATGATCAATAGAGTCATTCTGATCGGCAGACTCACCAAGAACGCCGAATTGAAAAGTACACCAAACGGAAAGAGTGTGACCAATTTCACATTGGCAGTCCAAAGAGACAAAGAGACATCCGACTTCATCAACTGCACTGCGTGGAACAAGACCGCAGAAATCCTCACACAGTACACCTCTAAGGGGTCATTGGTGGCGGTAGAGGGCAGATTACAGGTGAGGTCATATGATAGCAACGGACAGACCAAATATGCGACAGAAGTGATTTGTGACAGTCTCACATTATGCGATAGTAAACCAAAAGAAGAGAAAAAGGAGACACCATTGGAAGTGCCTGCGGACAAATGGATGAAATTCAGTGATGTTTCCATAAGTGATGAGGAACTGCCTTTCTAGGCAGATAACTCAAGGGGATAAAGGGATGGACAAAACGACAAAACGAATTACTCCACCACCTCATTGTCATATTATTAGACTCCTTATACCTTCACCATCCCTTTTCCCTGATATATATGAACTTACTGAATCAAATTATTGAACTATCGCAGAAATTAGACAAGGCACTTCACAACATACCAAAAGTGGCGAGGGACTATGCCGAGGCACAGAGTAAGTATAGAACACTACTCGCAGAGACAGTGTTAAGACTACAGGATGAGGGAAAACCCGTCACGAACCTGCAGATTATCGCAAGAGGTAAAAAGGATGTTGCACAGGCGAAAGTCAACGAGATAACATCCGAGGCACTATACAAGGCAACACTCGAGGCGATCAACGTCTATAAATTGCAAATAAGAATTCTTGAGGGACAAATGCAAAGGGAGTGGTCGAATGACTGAATCAATCATATGCAATGAAAAATGTTGTTTCAGGTGTGGGACTACTCAGAACCTACACAGGCATCATATATGTTCGGGTGCATTCAGGGACAAGTCGGAAAAGTATGGACTGTGGGTGTATCTCTGCGTAGAACATCACACAGGCGACACAGGAGTGCATTCCGCAAAGGGAATACCATATTCCAATTACTTGCGAAAAATCGCACAGGAACGATTTGAAATGACCCACACGCACGAAGAGTGGATGAAAGAATTCAAGAGGAATTATCTATGATTACGAGATGGGACAACCGCCTTGAAATGGATTTCTCCTCAATGTATGACGACAACAATCACCCGAGTGACATTGACCTGTTCTTTATGGGCAAGACAGAAAAGGGCGAGGACATCCTCATCATTGGGGAACGGAAATGGAGAAGAAAGGGACTGATATTCAACGGGCAGAAAAGACTACTCGAGGCATTCGCCAAGAAGTACAAAGACCCTTGTATCATTCTCCACATCACACACACGGAATGCAGACAGAACGGGGACACGTTCATTGAAATGGGGAATTGCAAAGTCGAGGAATATTATTACTCACCGATAGATCAGTGGGTGATACCTCAGTATTACACCACAGTGAAGAATGTGATTGACAAATACAGGAGATAGGTATGCGGACAAAACACAGAATGTTTACAACAGAAATAACAATGTCGGATGCGTTCCTTGAAATGCCGAAGTCAACACAGGCACTATACTTTCACCTCAATATGAATGCGGATGATGACGGGTTCGTTGGAAATCCTAAGACAATTATGAGGTTAGTGGGTGCGAGTGATGATGACTTCCGAATACTGATTGCAAAGAATTTCGTGATTCCATTCGAGAAGAAAGGCATCATAGTCATCAAACATTGGAGAATGCACAACCTGATCAGAAAAGACAGGAAAAAGGACACACCTTATCAAGAAGAATTGGCACTCTTATCGGTCAAGGACAATGGGTCATACACGTTAAATGGCAACCAACTGACAACCAAATGTCAACCAAATGACAACCAAGTGACAACCAAATGTCCGCATAAGATAAGTAAAGATAAGTTAAGTAAAGTTAAGATAAGTAAATATGGTAAGAATCCACCCGATTTTGAAATACACGAACACGGGGGAAACAACATAGAAGAAGTCAGGAAGAAGGTATTCAATGACAAAGAGCAAGACACTGAAAATCACTGATATTGTCGGTGACGTGATAATCATTAACCTTGATGACGTTTCATATATCAGGACAGACACAGACAGACTGATAGTGAAATTCAAGAACATCAATGGTGAACACCATTTCGACCACATACCAAAGGAAGAAATGGAAAAGGTAAATGCGATCTAAAAGAAAGGAGAGAAAGGATGGGTTCTTATGGCGATATTAAGGAACTACACAAACACTCTTCTCGACTTGAAGTCCTGCGAACAACGTTATCAATACCTGAGAGAAAAGAGAGAGGTCTACTACGTGAAATATCTCGGTGTTAAGTCACCAAATTACGAGGGACTTGGTGTATCGAAGAATTGGGGTGTTGATGGAATGTCAGTGTTCCTTGATCTAGTCACAAAGAGAAATCCTAAGACAGGATTATCAATGGATGAGGAAATCGAGAGACTGACAACAGAGATGGCACACTTATCGAAAGTCTTAAAGGATATGGGAAAGAACCTGAAACGAATGAAAGGGATTGAGTATCAATTATATTCCACAGTAGTCATTGACGGGTTGAACATATCAAAGGCAGTGCAGAGAGTGGCACAGGATAACTTTATGTCGGAGCAGAATGTGTGGGCGACATACTATCCGAAAATCAAGGAAGAACTCACCAAATTGGAAATGTAATGGAAATCAAAGTCAGAACAGAGGACATATACAAATACGGGTTCATTGATGCGTGCCTGTTAGGGTATCTCAGAGAGAATCCAAGAACAACAAAGAAAGAGATAATGTTCGTGTTAGGGTTAAGTGAAACGACTGTTAGAACGCACCTACGCAACCTCAGAGAGCAGAATGCAGTCGAAGTGAAAAAGGCAAAAGTACCCACAGGACTCGAGGGTGTCAGGGGATGCGGATGCAAGAAGAAAATAGTGAGGGTGGATGTACTATGACACTCTCAGAAGTGAAACACATTCTTGAAATTATGATGTCTTACCGAGGAGAGAGAAAGTACATCGGCAAGACAGAGAAAGAGGCATTGAGAATCGCATTGGGATGCGTTGAGACGTGCGAAAGACTCAAAGCAGAAGTAGATGCTCAGTATTGGGATGAATACGAGGTGAGAGGATGATTTGGTTCTTATTAGGAGTCATTGTGGGTATGGTGATATGTTATGTCACATTGTATCTGATCGTGAAGAAACACAGAAAGGAGAGCAAATGAGAGAGAGACTAATTGACATTAACGAACTCGAACCCGATGCAGATTACAGTGATTATGTCGGTGACTACACTGCATATTCCATTATGCAGATAGAACAGGCATATGAAATCGAGGCAATCACAATCGAATGGATTGAGAATTTCCTTGATGAGTATGGAAACAAGTCTGTTGAAGAAATGCTGAAAAGATGGAAGGAAGAAAGAAAATGAGATTGATTGATGCTGATGAATTAAAAGTAAACTGTGTTTGTTTGAATTCATTTTGTGTCGATGGCAGAACGATAGAAAACGCACCAACAGTGAAAGCAATTCCTATTGAGTGGATAAAAAGCAAGAAAACCGAAATCACTCACGAAAAATATGACTATGTGAGAGGTTGTCAGGAAGGGTTCAACGATTGCATTGATATGCTGATTGAGGATTGGGAGAAAGAAAATGAGTAAATATGTTCGTTATATTGATGCAGAAGAATTTAGAGACGATATATTCAGACAATCTGAATTTATAAAGGTTGATGACTTTCAGGTGTTACCTGTTGTCGATGTTGCCGAATGTTTAGACAACGCACCGACAGTGAAAGCAATTCCAATCGATGAACTATTCAAATTCATTGATAGCAGAGTGGTTCAACCTGATGGCACTGTCAAATACACAGAGGACATCACACACCTACAAGCATTCATCAGTGATTGGAGAATGGACAATGAAGAAGGATACAGAGACGAAGTCAATCGATGGTGGGCAGAACACTCAAGTCGCTTTGACTGATGAAGGTATATCCATCATTCGGTGGAAGAAAACCACATTGACAAAGGAAGAACTTGAGGAACTGCGGAAAGACAATGCCTTTGCTGAGTATATGCAAAAGTGCATTCAGGATGAATTTGAAAGAAGGATGAGGGAATGTCTGTCGACACCGAAATCAAATTCAGAACGATAAGAGGGAAGTATGTTCCTGTCTCAAGAGCAAAGGCATTGATGATTGCAAGGCGATTGTATGAAATATCAAAAGGCGATTATCGAACTGAACTGATCAACAGGCGATTCATTGGAATTGAATTCACGTGGGAACAATTATCGAAGAAAGGAAGAAAGAAGTGAAACAGATTAAGTGGAAGAGATACACATTCGCAGATGGATACATAGTCGAATGCAAGGGAATGTCTAAGAGAGAATTGACAAGGGAAGAGAGCATTCACGGACTGTGTATCAACATAGAACCGATAGTCATAAAAATGTAAAAGACTTGAGTGAAATTAGAGTAAACATCATAGTAAAATACTATCGTAAAGAGGTATGTAATTCGGGGGGAGCATATCTCTTTTCTTTACGTATGACATACACAGACATCAAACAATTTTATAAATCAAGAGAATGGCAGAGAACACGTGAGGCATATTACAAGTACCGCAGAGGACTCTGTGAACGTTGTCTTGCAAAGGGAATAGTATCAACAGGGGATGAAGTGCATCACAAGGTACGTCTTACAAGAATGAACCTGAATGACCCGAACATCACAGTGAACTTCAAGAACCTCGAACTTCTCTGCACGAATTGTCATATCAATGAACACAGAGACGACAGGCGAAGTGAGAAACGTTACAGTGTGAATGCGGATGGTTCGGTGGATGTCCCCCTTGTAAATGAGGGAAATTGACGGATGCCCGAAAGAC
>JAEIGA010003057.1_pt1 | contig 26352 bp, 12 predicted proteins | sample 9270691 | NCBI WGS metagenome assembly JAEIGA01 (sample SAMN17057246, study PRJNA624740) | gut metagenome | biome: biome; isolation source: fecal sample | host: Bos grunniens | place: China: Xizang | collected 2019 | reverse complement strand
GGAAATTTACTTGATGCATATGTAGTAGATGATAGATTACACTTAGATAAAGATTACTCTGAAGATATATTAGAACTAAAACGTACTTTAAACGACTTTACTAAACCTAAAGGTGATAATAATGAGTCATGATTTATTATTAACACAAAACGGAGATATTACCTTTAATAGTTCTAATACTAAATCTAGTACAGAATCTTTGACTATAAATTTTTATGTAGCGCCATCGAATACACTGCAGTATAATTTTTCATTAATTGATACAACAGAAATTAAATCTATTAATGCTATTATGTCTTCTGTTGATGTATATATAAATACTGAAGAAGAAATATATGATATAGAAAAACCTTATATCGGTATGAGATTTTTCATTAAAGAGTTAAATAAAAGATTTGTTGTAACCGAACTACAGTCTATTATGCCTTTAAATTCAGAATACGAAGATTATGATAATGTTTATATAATACAAGATTATAAAGAGTTATTATTGAGTGGATCTTTGGAGATGAACTCATATATTTATACTCCAAAATTTGATAAGAGATGTAGTATTGTAAGTGATTCAGAATATATAGAACAAGCAATTAGAATAAGACTATCTACAGAGTTAGAAACGGTCAGAGAAAATATGGATTTAGGGACTGATATATACACTCTTTATCATTCTAATTTAACAGCAAACAAATTAGAACTTACTATAAAAAATAAAGTATACGACGCCATAAAAGACATTTTACCAAATTCAAGTATAGATATACGTATATCAAAATCTGATTATTTAAATTATCACGATAGCATTGAAATAGTAATAATAAATAATGACAAGACTTTTTATTATTATGTATAGGCGGTGATTAATATTAAATCTTTTGAAGAAATTTATAAAAGTATAACAAATAGTTTTTTTAATAAAACAGGTATAGATATAGAACCAAGATCTGTTATGGATATGTTAATTAAAGCTATTACAGATGCATTAACAAGTGTTTATGAAACTATAGAAAAAAATAAAAATCCATATTTATTTACAAAACAATCAGGTGAGGAATTAGACAATACTGGTTATTTCTTAAATTGTCCTAGAATGGATGAAGAGTCTGATGAAAATTATTTATATAGACTTAGTAACTGGGTCCAAAGAAATGCCAGTTCTAACAGAACAAGTATAGAGGACAAATGTAAAGAGTTATTATATAGTTCAGCGGCTAACTATGTGCCTTATACACATGGAATAGGGACAGCTACTATATATTTAATTCCTTTAACTTATTCAGAACAAGATATAAAAATAGCATTAAACGAAGCAAAAGAAAAAGTAAGTAAAGTTATTTCATCTACATCTATTGTATATTTCCAAGTAGCAGAACCTTCATACATAAAACTAGTTGCGTATTTAGATGTAAAAGATGGCTTTGATAAAGACGTTATAAAACAATTAATACACAAAGAAACTATGACTTATGTAAACAGCATCGCTCCAGGAGATAAATTATTTTTAGGAGATATAAATAAAATAGGCTTAAATGTTACAGGTGTTGAATACTTTAATATTATTCAATTGTTTAACAACGAAGAAGAATTAGCGGATTTCGAATTACTACAAACAATAAAAGCGAAGTTTTTATTAGACGAAATCATATGGTGGGAGGTTGAAAATTAGATGTTCGATTATAATAAAATGATTAAAAGAGCTATAGAATTTTTCCCACAGTGGACAGACATAAGAAAAAGATATAAGACATCTACAGGAGGAAGATTAATATCTACTTTACTAGAAGAAACTGTAGACATAGAAAAAGCGATACAAGAATATATAGATTCTTATTTTTTATATAATTATATAGGCCATGAAAATGAAATCATGGCCTATGTTTATAAAGCTGATATAGGACAATTAGAATTAAAAAAGGGAGCATATGTAGAATACGAAAATGTTCTATTTCCTATTATATATGATACAAAAGATTTTGAAGCAAATAAGAATTCGGCTTATTATGAAAACAATCAAATATTTTTCCATGTAGAGCATTATAGAGAAGGTGTAGATACTATAAAAGTACATTGGGATTACGGGGAAGAAAATGCATTCGTGTTTAAAATAAACAAAACTAATGTATGGAATATATTTGATGAATTCGCTACTTTTGTAGGAATTAGAAGACAAGAAAATGAAACAAATAGTCAACTAGTAAATAGAATACTATATGTAACTAAAAACATGCCTAGTAGTACAGAGGATGGGATAAAATCTGCTATCATAGCAGAACTTATGACTATTTGCCCAGAAATAGAAAAAGAAGATATAAAAATAGAAATACCAACTCCGGAAAATTTAATTAAACCTTATGAAGATTTTGAAACGTTGTTAGATTTCTTAGAAGAAATAAATAGAGATGCTTATAGAACTAAAAGATGGGACATAGATTACTGGGAATATGATTTTGAATCTATAAGTTATATACCTCACACATGGGATAAAGTAATTAAAGATTGGAAAAATGGAGTCGGGTCTTATAATGACTTAGAGGTTATCATAGCTGACGCAGCAGATACTACCACAGCAACTATATATTTTTATAAAAAGACATTGGAAGATTTTCAAAAATATGTCTATGATAAATATATAGAAGATGAAATCTCATTTACTATGACAAAATACAGTGATTCATTAAAGGTAAAGAATCTTTATTATACTATTCAAGCATCTGAATTAGAAGATATAACAAATGCAGATATTAATTTAAAAATATATGAATCTAATAAAGTAAACGAAACTATCCCAATAGAAAATGTTGCCACAGACTGGGGAGAAAATATAGAAGTAGTAGATAATAATATTATAACAGATGAAAAAGATTACCAATATAAGTTTTTAAATAAGAAAAACGAAGATTTAATTATCTCAAAAGCAGAAGTTTTATATTTAAATAAAAATACTGATGAATTAATTGAAAAAATCGACCTTATAGATCCTAATACACCAGGGTTTATTTATAATAGCGAATACGAATTAGTAAGTACAGCTCATAAATTATCTGTTCGTTCTATAGAAAACTTTAATTATACTAGAGGCTTAATTAATGTATCAGACGGTGTTACTCTTGATGAAGACGAATACGAAGGCGAAGCGACTTTATCCATGACAGATGTTGCAGGTATGTATTTAGGTCTAGATTATTATTGCGATCCAGTTAGTTTACCTAATCATATTATTAAATGCCCTGCAGGATACTGGGACGAATCTTCTATGAAATCTGCAGAGGATAATGCAAATAAAAAGTTTGTAGTCCGTGGAGATTATTCAATAGAAAATAAAAAGATGACTATTGAGCTAAATGCTAATTTCTTATCATTTAATATTTCTGAAGATAATCTAAACTCTAAAATATTAATGACTCTTACAGACGAAGCTGAAAGCGAAATCATATATAAAGATTTTATTAATACAAAAACTTTTGAAACAAAAATTACAGACAAGCCAAGAAATATAAAAATTGAATTAGACATAGTCTCAGTAACTGATACAGTGTTTAGCAATTTTTTATACAAGAATTATGTTTTTGATTTATCTACAGAACAAGGGTCTTTAACAGAAATAAAAAACGATGATGGAGTTAAATATAAGTTAGGACCTTTTTATAATAATAAATTAAAATTAACTATTTCATCTAAAATAGGAACAGCACCTGTTCTTAAAAATTTATTTATTACAGACAAAGAAGTGAATATAGAATACGAAACAAGTATTGTATCATATAAACCTAATTGTTATAGAGTTTTAGATTTCCGTACTAATGGTGATGTACAAGTCACTGATATAAAAAGTGATTATAAAACTTTTACTCCTGTAAGATCTTTCAAAGCAGTCACAGGAAAGAAAGCTTATCTAAGATTAGATTTAGATGATTATGACTATATAGATGAAATATCTTCTGATGGTGGAGCAGGAACTATTAGTACATTTAATAAGAACGGGAAAATATATTATGAATTAGCTCTTGAAAATGCAGAGGCTGCATATTTAACTATAAAAGGTTCTAGACTAAAAGAGGCTAGAATAGTTACTTTAATGGATATGGTAAAATTCTATATTCCAGATTTTAATCTTCTTTACGATAAGATTTATTCTAGTAAGATTTCTAATGGACTTGTTATAGGTAGAGCTAATCCAGGGAAAACTTCTTATAATGCTATAATTAATATAGAATCTAAATGTTTCACTGGAATAAAAGCTGTAAAGTATGTTATGCATTGTCCAGAGAATATGGGTTGTATTTACGGAACTAATTCAGGTGATAAACATATATCTTATTCAACAACAAATACGTTTGATTATATAGGATTCTACCCTGCGAATTCAAAGATTTATACAGCGTCAAACGAAATAGAATTGTACGAATTAGAAAGACGTAATATCCCTATTTCTAACAACTTCACGCCTGAACTTACTTTAAATAAATTATTGTTTTACAAAGTTGAATTAAACGATGATACATACAAAGATAGTATCAAAGTTAGATTCCATAATGCTCTTACAGCAAACTATGAAATAGATGAACTATCTGATTGGTCTATAGGAACATCTAATAGTTATATAGCAATACAACATGATACGGTTTTAAATAACAAAGAATTGTATTCTAGTACAACTTTTGATATTGACACTACAGAGTATCTTAGTTCATCTGTAGATATTAAAGATTCTTATACATTAACTAATAACATTATTCTTGATACAGAGCGATATATTATAGAAACTAAGAATCCTAATGTAAAAATTAAATATGATTTTTATGATGGAACAGAAATGAAGGCTCATTTACTAAAATATGAAGAAGTACTAATAGATTCTACAGGATTTAATAAATTAGCTTATTCAAATATAGATAAAATATACCATATAAGTTTTAGTCCTTTTGAAGATAATTATGTATATGATTTATATGAATCTGCAACTATAATGAATGAACAAGGTATTATCATATGGAATGATAGAGAGATTATTAGAAGTAATACAAAAGTTTATTTAGTATATAGCATTAAGAAGCCCGTAGCTTTTGTATTCGATTTAGAATATCTATATAAGGCAATAAACTATGACGTTGATGCATATGGTCAAACTTCTACATATATTCTTGATATACCAATGAAAGATAAAAGTTTAATAAATTTAAATAATAAAAAGAATAATACATTTGCAGACCTTATTGAATTGTACGAAGAGTCAGATTTAATGTATATAGTTTGTGACGAAGAAACTTTCAAAGCTGATTATAATTTTGGAACAAAATGTATAACATTTAATAAATTTATTGAAGGAAATTCTGTGTTAGTAAAGACAGGTTATTATTATATAAATGGTATAGAGTTCTATTTATTTAATGAAGAAGATACAGAAGAAATAACAAACAACGAACTTTACAAGGCAAGCGACGTTGATATTTCAGGTGGTGAAATAACCACATACAAAGAAACTAATAATTATATATATAATAGTGAAATGAGATTAAAAGGAATGTCTAATTTATATAATTTTAACTGCAAATCAGATTTGACATATGGAATTTCTAAATTAAATAGACTTACATCTTGTGAATCATTTAATGAATGGAGTGTGCATGGTACAACTTTAAGTTTAGTAGATGGATTAAACGGTCTAGCTTTAAAGTTTAATCCAGAAATAGATAATGGATATTCTTATTTAGACATTACTGATAGTTTAGTTTCAGATGTTTTAAATTATATAAGTTTATATGCTTCTGAAGAACTTATAATATATATAGGAAGAGAAGATGCAGAGTTCTCTGTTATAAATAGATATGAACCTTATTCTATAGAAATATTTGATGAAATGAAATTTAATAATAGTGATGTTAGAACGTTAGTTATTGAACCGAAACAAAAATATAAATATTATTTAATAGTGACGGGAAGAGGACTGATAGATGATATAATTCTATCAACAGATGAATCTGTAATGTATAGAGCACATGTCAAAAATATAGATCTTTTAGGTTTTAATTTATACGAAAAGAAACCTGAAGGTACTAGATATAGAATGTCGCTTAAAACACATAGAGATTATACTCCATACCATGCTGGTTTAATGTCTGATGGATATTTAAAAACTACATCATCTATAGATTGGCATGTGACTAAAGTATTTGGATTAGATACAGGCGAAGAATTTAAATCTCATATCTTAAATAATGTACATGTATCTGCTGATCGCATATACACATTAAATAATAAAGGTTCTATAGAAATTGGGCCTATATTTATAAATGAATTAGATAATATAAAAGAATTAATTTTTAAAATTAATGATTTAAAATTAGAAAATATGCAAGGGTTTATAACAACAATTGAAACTAGTAAATTATTTAATTCAGATTACAGAGCTTGCGGTGTCTTTAGTCTAAAAAATTGTTTCTCATTAGATGCTAGTAGATTAGATCGATATATAAAAATAAAGATACAAATGCCAGCTAATAAAATTATAGATAATATTAAAATATATGCAAATTATATAAGTACAAATAAAAATCCTTTACCTATAACTGTTAAAGATTCAGGGTATATAGTATCTAAAGTTTTTGATTTACAAGAAACAACTAATTGCATTGTAAAAGCCATAGACATAATAGATGTTGGTAATATAAATGATATAGAAGTTTATATACGTTGTTCAAGGGATAATGATAGACTAGATGTATGGCATGACTGGAAAAAAATGAATATAAGCAAAGACTTCAAAATTTCAAATAAGATAACTTTTAACAACACTAGATTTTTACAATTCAAGGTTGTGTTAAAGAATCGTAATGCCTATGTAAAAATCAAAGGAATAGATATAGAAATTAAGTAAACTAAAGCTCCTATTTTGAATGATAGGAGCTTTATTAAAGTAGGTGATAATTTGTTACAATCAAATTCTAGAATAGAATTAAACGATGGAATACATTTTTATGAACAAGATATCTTATATGATGATTATATTTATACTGGTTCTTGTCAAGTTGAGTTAGATATAGACTATTATAATAATGGCTTTGGATTAGTTTTTATAAAAGCAACAAATAATGTTTTAACAGATAAAAGCCCAGCTTTATTATTCAGATTGAATCATAAATCATTAGAAGTTATATATAAAGAAAATGCTTTGCAAAAAAACTTAGGAACTTATAGTGCAACTTATTCTATTACATGTACAGACAATCTTAAAATATTAGTCAAGAAAAATGATAATGTTTATACAGTAAAAATAGGTGAACAGATAGTTTGTAAATTCGTTTGTACATATGATTTCACAGACTATTTTTTAGGGTATTATTCTAATAAAGATAATACAATAAACAATATATCAATTGCATCTACTATACCTTATGGATGGATAGTAAACATGCAACAAACTAATGGAGGATATATAGACTTCTATAGAGACGGTTTTAAATTACGTTCTTGTAAAGGTTTAGCAGAGATAGAACAAATAGAAATACCATTGAAAAAAGGGTTTTATTATCTGAACTACACCATCGGAGAAGAAACTGATATAAAGCCATATGTTTTTCTGTACAATGATGAAAGTGATGTTGATTACGAAAAAAACATACTTCAAACGAACGGCAAGTTTATGGTGCCATACGATACAAAAGTGTCTGTTAAATTTAAAGGAACACGCGGTTCTGTATCTAAAATAGCAGTGACAACATCGAAGGATAATGAGTATGTAAGGACTTCTCCAGATTATGAAAACATTAGAATTATTGAAGGAAGTCAATTTTTATTAAATATGAGTCTTATATCTAAATTTGAATTTTCTGCTTGTATTAAAACTACGCCTCCAGGAGGCATGCACGTAAATCCTATTGATTACCACATAATAAAAGATTCTAACAGATCTTATGGTATAGATGATTTCGATTTAGTAGAAAATGTCTATTATTATTTCATTTACGAAAACAATGATTTAAATATTATGAATAAACAGAACCCTTCTTTCGGAAGATATGCTAGATTAGAAGGAGATATATCCATATTTAATAATGTTAATGCAGTAATTACTGATTTTGTTATAACTGATTACAGAGGCAAAACAACAAATATAACTATAGAGAACACAATAAAACAATATGTCCCTGCAGTTATAAAATCACCTATAGTTGCATTAGACGAAGACGAATTACCTCTAGATTTATCAAGTTCTTATAGATATTATTATAAAAACAATAAAAAATATTACTGGTTTACCAATACCGAAAGAGAGTATTTCAAACCTGCTTATACTATCAAGCTAGAAGATAAGCCTTTAAATGTAAATGGATCAGTAATAGTATATGGAGTCAAAAAGAATAGTAAATTTGAATTAGATAGATTGTTAGAGATTGAAAAAGAAGGATTTGATTCTTTAAACGCTTGTGCTGATTCTTACGATATTATTCTTGAAGAAAATTTAAGATATATAAATAAAGAAATTGGAGAAATAAGATTGCATAATATAGATGATTATTCCTATATAGTTGTTGATTATCTTAAAGAGAATAGCTATTGCTTAAATTATAGATATGATTTACATAGTTATGAAGTAGATATTTCTGTAATACCAGGCAAAGAAGTAAGCTTAAAATATGATAACGTAGGAATATCCGATAACAATTATAGATTTATAAATGAATATAGATATGTAAGAGTCACAGATAAAGAGCCTAGTTGTAATGGTTATATTGTAATAGGAGGTGGAAAAATTTAATGAAGATTTATCCGTCTAATAAAAATAATATCAGCTATATAAACGAATCTCGTTTCGATACAGATATAAATGTCCCTTTAGCTTATATAAATCTAGATTATAATCAATATACAATTAATAGCAGAATAAATCCTGATTTAGAACATAAATTAATGATACCTATTATACCTACGCAAGTTATAGATGATCCAAATAAAATAGTTTTTAACAAGTTCGAGGAAAAAGTTTCAATGGACCATTTAATAAAAAAAGTAAATGGCAAACAATATTTTATGCCTGAATATAACTTTTCTCCTTTTAAATTTTCTTATTCGGCTACCATAAAAAAGAATATGAATTATAGTATAAACAATACATATGATTTAAATGTTAGCTGTTTTGATGGAGAAACAAATCTTAGTTCTAGACTTTCTAAGATATTTTTAAATCCTTCAAAATTAGAGTATATAACACCTAATGTAAGAATAAATGGGAACAGAGAAAGTATAGATTCATTAATAAATAAAAATTATAATGATTCAGAGTTTTTATTTGTTGAAAGTTATGACGGAAAATATTTAGACAAGAATAAAACAGAAGAAATTAATTTAAGTAATTTCTTGAATGACCATGTTAATGTGTGGATTACATGCGATACACATTACAAATATAGACATAACGAAGATTATTTAGGCTTCGTTACGTTTAATCATTTTGGATATATTAGAGACTTCGAACTGAAAAGAGCTTTATTATCTTCTAATAAAACAGTAGCTTGCGGAAACTTTTTTAATTTAGACCATGCAGAATATAAAAATTCTAAGACAGAAGTAATCCATAATTTGTTTGTAAATTCTTTATCTCCTGTGCTAATAGTAGAACACATAGGAAAAGGATTTGAAATAATAAGTCATAGTGAAATTTTTGAAGATCCTGTAAAATATAAAGACCTTATCTATGAAGTTCTTATGTATGTTCATTTATTGTCTTATAAAAATACAGGAATAGTTAATGAATGGATCGCTTATAATGTTCCTGATTATGAAGTTATCAATAATAAAGTTCATACCAAAACAGCGTTTAAATCTTCTTTAAATATGAGTGAACTTACTGGTATATCAACTAAAGATTTTTCAATATATGAAGTTCGTATTTCTGACAATAACACAGATGGACCTAAACTTGATAATAATTTAGGCATGCCTAATATATCTGTTACAGACATTGTAGATGGAAGACTAATATTTAAAATGACCAACGAAAAAGATACTTCTTATTTTGAACCAGAAAAGCCTACAGGATGGATCTCTATATATTACAATGATAGAATTTATTATATAGATAGAATGTATTACTATATAGAACCGGACATAACAAATTCTTTATATGTGACAGAACAAGATGACTCTTTGATTGTGAAATTATATCCGTTTAAAAGTTCAAAATATAATATAAATACAAAGACTGATTTGACTGTTATTATAAAAGATATAAAAACTAATGCAAATGGTATAATAAAATTGATGAAAGAAAATTATGTTATACACTATGATAAAGAGTCTGGTACTCTTACATACAGCTTACTCGAAGAATTTGATTCCGAAAATAAATCCCTTGTCCCTATTACTTATATAGAAACATATCAAAAATTAGATAATACTTTTATAACAGATATGAGACAGTTAGGTGGAGGGTTAGTAGAAGATACAATAGACGACTTCGAACTATTAGATATAGGTCATATTAACGGTAGACCATATAGAAAAGGAAATACCTTAATCGTTACACTACCTAAAAAATATGAACCGTATAAAGATATGATACTAAATGCAATTAACAAATATAAAGTAGGAGAAGACTATCCAATAGTATTCTTCGAAGATGAAGAATAAAAGGAGGAGAAAACTTGAGTCTTAATAATCAACTAAACAAAATTGATTTCTCAGCAGGTATTAGACCTGAAGAGATTCAGGAAAACTTTGAGTTTCTTCAAGAACAAATATCTAGAGAAAGAATGAGCGTTGGAGGAGCTGGTATATCTTATGGATTAAATATAGAGCCTGTTATAAATGAAATAGACTTCTATATAAATATATCTGCAGGAGCTGTTATAAATGATGATGGATCAGAAACTTTTATAAAGGCTACTAGAATAGATATAAACCCTCCTATATTATATCAATGTGTGGAAACTCTAAGAGCTTCTACAGAAAGAACATTAACTTTAAAACATAAACCTTATGCTTTAAATAGAAGAGGATTCGCTCAAGATGCAGCATCTTTAGATCCTAATGTTTCAGGTATAGAAATAAAATATGTAGGAAGCATCGCATCGGATGATTTTATTAGAGTTAGAAGTATAAATGAAAACGTTCTTAATATAGCAGGAAATAATAGTAGAGATTTACAAGTCAAATATAATTATACAGCTAAACGTATAGACGTTTTGTATCTTGACAATGAGAACAATATTAAAATAATAGAAGGAACTACATCAACGTCTCCTTCGCATATAATGCCATTAGATGCTAAATTTATTATAGCGTATTTAGATATATACTACGATTACGTAGACGGACTAGATACAACTCCTAGAGCTGCTATCAAAATAAGATCAGACTTAAGATCTTTAAGAAATTTATACACAGATAAAGATGGTGTATTATATATAAATAATATTCCTTTCAATAGATTACAAATAATACATTTAGAAGAGCCTGTTGACCCTGACAAAAATGCTGTATGGTTAAACGTAGCAGATAATACTTTATATTGCTGGCGTTCTACTAATGAATTCACATATAAAAATAAAATAGAAATAACAACAGACTATACAAATGAAGAAATAGGAGATTTAACTTATAGTACTTATATGGATTTTGAATTAGGCGGCACTGAACTATCAGTATATCTAAATAATAATAAATTAACACTAGGAACTGATTACGAAGAAATATCAAAAGACTTGCCTACTTCAAATGGGAATTTAACAGATGAGTCTGAAAATAAGGGTAACGTATTTAGAATACTTCCTAGTTTAAAAAGAGATGATGGTATAGAAGGAACTTTAGTTGTAGGAGATATCATTACATATGCTATAAGATACAAAGATAGTGATTATACATGGGTTCCTATAAACAAAGAAAGCTACTTACCTGTCAATAATAAAAGAATATATTGTACAGAATACGATGAAATGAAAAATGAATATTACACAGATGAATTAATTGATGGAAAACCAGTGGCTTATTTTGAATCTAGTATTGCTAATAGTTTAGATGGAATAAATGGAGATGGTACGACAAATTTAAATGTAACTCATAATTATCCATATAAATATCAATACTTCCTTTTCCATAAAACTAAAGACATGGACATGAGATTTACTCCAGATAGAAATGAATTATCAATAATGATTAATCAAATGTTACTGCATGAAGATCAATTTGAAGAAATAACTATAGATGATCTAGTAAACAACCCTACTGGTAAACTACCTGCAGAAGTAATACAAGCAGCTAAATCTGTATTTGGTTGGGATGACAATTCACTAGATGTAAAGAATTATCAATATTCTGGTTCTGGTATTGGATTCAAATTAATTAATCCTTTAGATAGTGGTTCAAAAGCAGAAACAGACCCTAAAAACAAGCAATTTGGTTCTATAGACTTATTTGTAGAAGCTACAGTAACAAGAAGAGTTTGCGCAAGTCCTATGAATAGCAAATTAGAAAGAAGCGCAACATTTGTATCTGAAGACACTATACAAATAAAAGATTTTGCAGCAGAAGATTATTTCTTAACAGGTGTAGTATCTTTAAACAAATACTTATATAAATATAATGAACATCAATTAGAACTGTATTTGAATGGTATAAAGCTTGTGGAAGGAGAACACTATATAGAAGAATTCGGATATTATAATTCAAGAACCGGAGCAGTTGTCCCTCCTATAGATGAAACTGATTATGATCAGGATCAGAGCTATTTTATTAGAAAAAAAGGTATGCCTTGTTCTAGATTTAAATTTGTTGAGCCATATCCAGATGAAAATTCTAGTTTAACATATAGAATAACAACTAATATATATTCTTATGATCATATATCAAGCATAATAGATAATTTAGATACTGTACTTGAAGTAGCTGATAATTTAGATGTTAGAATAGAAGATATAGAAACTAAAATTGAAGGAATAAATAATACATTAGAAAATTTAGGTTATAACGACAAAGAAGATGAAATAGAAACAGACATAATAGATATAGGTAGATTGCCTAAAGAGATTCAAAAGAATGCTATAAAAAGCCTAGAACATATAAACACTAGCTTTATTTTAGATGATGTCAATGAAGACAATGTAGATTTACCTTATACAGTCACAGTTAATGATGTTTTCCCAGATGATTATACTACACTGGTATATCATAGAGAAGGAACAAATTTCTTTGATTCTGTTGATAGATTTTTAGTAAGAGGTCTTCATTTTGATATAAATGAAAATGACAGTAACAGCAGCACAATTGTATTCGCCAACGAATTTAAAACTCTCATACAAAAAGGAGATAGAGTTTATATAACAGGATTAAAAGTATCTACTAAAAGATCATTATCATAACGGAGGTGTTTTAATTGAATCCTAAGATATCATGGCAAGTAAAAGAAACTGACGAGTCATTTACATTATGTAAGACATACGACGATACTAGTTATGTTCCTGGAGAATATATTACAAAAACTATAAGAGTGTGGAATAATTATTATGGCACAGAAGATGTTGCCAATGCAAAAGATTGTACACTTGTAGTAGCATTTAAAAATTTTGAAGATAGCTTTTTATTAAGACTTACTGAGGTCAGTATTGACGAAGGAGAATTTAAACCATTGGAGTTAGATATAGACAAAGGCGTAATTCCTATAGGAAATTTATCTGGTTCAGCAAATTCAGGTACGAATATGAATCGTTCTAACTTTAAAGATATCGAATTAAAAATAGGCCCTATTCCTGATAATATAAAAAGTGAATTAAAAAGCATATATTTTTATTTAGAATATTTATCTGAAGAAATTAGGTGATCATATGAATGACTGGGAAAAAGATTTGAATGTTATTAGTCCTGTCTGGAATAATGGTTATCAGCGATATGATTTATCAATAGATGAAATAATACAAAAAATAAAAGATTCAGGTTATCAATTAGATAAGACAGATTCTGATGATGATTTAGAATTTGATACCGATGATAATTATATTTTGGAGATACATAGCCAAAAAGGCTATGTAGTCTCTCCAGAATTAGAACTCATATTACAACCTAAAGTATATAAGAACGGAGAAGATATAACAAATACTGTAGATATGAAATATTTTAAATGGGTAAGAAGTTCTGCAGACTCAGTTGGTGATGCAGAGTGGAACTTACGTCATTCTGCGGGAATAAAAGATTTATATATAACACATGAAGATGTTCTTCGTAGAGCTGTTTTCCACTGTGCATTTTTAACAGGCGCGGCAGAAACTACTTTTGTATCTAATATGTATGCAGCTTATATGGCATCGATAAATAAATAGAGGAAGGTGTAAAAAGACATATGGCAAATATTTTTAATATAAATGATAAAAACATACTTGCTACAGCTTCTATAACTATAACAGACCAAACTGATGCAGCTAATTTAGCAGGTGGGTTATCTGTCATAGCAGGAAGTAGAAATCAAGTATATTTAACAGAATCGGGAACTTTTTCTCCTGACTGGACTAAAAATTTTTTAGTAATAAGACCTTACTTATATGCGTCCAGCATAACTAGGACAGGCAATTCAGGAGAATATAATCCTGATTTATTCAGTCCAGATGAATACCCTAGTTTATCTGCTCCAGAAGTGGGGAGCCCTGCTTATATAAACACTGAAAGCATATCGTGGTATATAAGAGATGCTAATGGTACAGAAACTCTTATAAATCCATTAGAGAACAACTCTTTTACATATAACTACACACATAACGGAGTTATATATGCCGATAAAAGATTTTTGGTAATTACTAATAATATAATCCCTAAAGATAGTTTTGCAACGATAATATGCAAATTTACTTTTAGAGATCCATATGCAAAAATATTTGTTAATCAAATATATGAAATGGATTTGTCTTGTTTAACAACTGGTCGTAGTAATAATCAATTAACTATTACAACACCTAATGGTACTTCTATATATAATAATAGTCCTTCATATGTAGATTTATATACGTCGTATTTCAAAGACGGAGTAGAAGTAGATGTGCAAAAAGAAATAGAATCTCAAGACAAATATTCTAATATACAATGGTTTATTAGAAGTGCTTCAGGTAATGGATGGACGTTATTAGATGCTACTAAGCAAGACGAAAATGATAATTCATTATTATATGAAGTTCGTAGATACACAGAGATTAATGATATAGGTGTTTATACTACTGAAAAAACAACAAGTTCCAGAGGAGGGTTCTGTTTAAGAGTTCATCCTGGATTAATTACAGGTTCAAATATAATAAAAGCTGTTTTTTCAGATACAGACCTAAACGCTAGTTATAATGCCTTAGAAGTAGTATACGATACTACAGATGATTTACAAGCATATATTCATTCTAGTAATGGAGATAAAATATATCAAGGTGTGAATTCAATAGGTACAACATTAACTTGTATGCTTAAGTATCAAGGAGTCTTAATGGAAACTGATGACCCTAGATATGAAACTAATTTTGAATATTATTGGTTTAGAGTATCAGCAGATGGTAAGATAACAGAAAATATATATCTTAATAATGTAGGAGAGCTTATTTCTGTACAATTACCTGAAGGTTCAGAGTTGCCAGAGCTTTATCCAACTTCAAGAACTTTACCTATCAAAGCAGATGACGTTGATAAAATAAATACTTTCCAATGTGCAGTGGTTGATAAACAAGCAGCTTTATTACAAAATGCTCGTACTAATTTAATATTAAATAGTCCTTCTGAAGAAGATTTAATAACAGCGTCTTTATTAAATAGTCAATTAGGATTAGAAGATAATCCTGATGATATATTAAATACTGCATATGAAATAAATACTACCAATATAATCAATGGTACATCTTTAACAGATTAAGGAGGCGATATTATGCCTTTATTAAATACCATTGCTTCAGCTACTATAACACTATACAAAATAGAAGAAGTGTCATTATATAGATCTGAATTACATAGTACAAATGGGACTATGTTTCACCCTTATGATACAGAAACTATTTTAGGCTTTCATATATATAAAAATTTAGATGAAATAACATCAAGCTTTACAGATATTGAATGGCATAAATATTCTTTTAATCAAGATGAAATAATTGAAGATTTAAAATGGAGCTCAGACAATAAAGGTAAAGCAACAATAGCTATTAGTAAGCAAGAAATAAACGAAAAAGCTGTTATACAAGCAGATGCATACATAATAGATAAAGGTAAAAGAAAGTGTGTAGCGTCTTCTTCTATAACTTTAATAGATATAAATGACTTGTACAGTGGTGATACGCCTCCAGAATCTCCTATAGACGGTACATTGTGGTTAGATACCAGTACAAAACCAATTATTATATATTCATGGAGTTCTAGTAAAAGCAAATGGATTGAAATAGGAAAGACTACTCCATTTGTAAGAAATTTAATTCTCAACTCAAACTTCTGGAGACTAAACACTACGAACTATATTATACAAAATGAATTAGCCTTATATAATACAAAGGTGATACAAGCTTTAGAAAAGAACTGGCTAGAATTGAAGAATGTGGCTTTATCTAGTTCCTCTGCAGGGGTCTCTCAAATAACTGAATACCCTATAGAGCCTAATTCTCATTATACTTTTTCCGTAAAAGCATATTATGATAAACCTGCTGGATACACAGGAGAAGAACTTTATATCAGCATAGATTCAATTGATTCTAATGGATTAAAAACGAATCTGCAATCAGGATATTATCCTATAGGACCATCAGTTAAAACTAGTAATGTAATGTTTACAACATTAAACTCTACTAATAAAATACAAGTATTTGTTGGAACAAAACCGGATACGTGGTGTTGTTATTATATAACAGAATTATGTCTATATAACACTAATAGAGAGTATCCTTGGGAGTTAGCACCCGAAGATCTTCAACATATTATAGATGATAAATTAGATAAAGACCATGTATCAGTATTCAATGCATTGACAAAGAATGGTTCAATGGAGGGATTCTATATAAATACTGATAGCGAAGGCAACGAGCACTATTATTTTAATGCTACACATATACAGACTGGAATACTGGACGGAAAATTAATAAATGCTATAGGATTAAACATACGAGACGAGTTATCTGGACAAAGTATATTCCATGTATATAAAGATGATAGTGGCACTCATATAGATATGACAGCAGATAATTTATATATTGCTACAAACGGCGCAATAGAAAAAGCCACTACTGTTAATTATGTAAATGGTGAAATAATAAATACGAAAATATATGCAGACAACAATATAAGTACTGCCAAAACTGATGCTATTACAACATCTAAAGAATACACAGATAATCAAATAGATACTGTTATGTCCAATACATCTACTTCGGTTGGAGCTACAAAAGAAGAGCTATATAATTATATAAATAAACAAATAAATGAGTTATCTACATCTTCTGGGAATACTAACGCTAAATTAAACGCATTGATTAGAACAGTAGATGATGTACAAGATGATGTTTCTAGTTTAGATAAAGACCTAACATCATTAGAAACTAAGCATAACACAGATAAAACCTCATTGGATAAATCTGTTACAACTATAAATAATACTTTAGATGCTGTAAATAAATCGATAACTTCATTAAATACCACTGTCGGGACAAAAGCCGATGCTAATGAAGTATCTAGTATAAAATCTGATGTTAATGCTTTAAAAACAAATACAACTGCAAGTGCAATTGTAAATACAGTTAGAAACAGCACAGATTATAAAAATGATTTTCTTAATAAAATAGATAAAAATAAAGTAATTAGCGCAATAAATAGTTCTACTGAAACTACTAAAATAGCGTCTAAATATCTAGATTTAGGAAATACTTCGCATTCACACTCAAATATGGAAGTTCTTAATAAAGTAGACGAGGATATTTTATCTGAAATCGATAAAGTTAGTCCTTTAGAAAAAGAGATAGAAAGCTTAAAAAAAGAAATAAACGACTTGAAAAAAACAATAGATAGTTTAAGACAAGACTTAACACTTCATATTGAAGATAGCGATGTGCATGTTCAATAATAAATAAGGCGGTGATTTAATTTGGCACAATATAAATACGATCATTGGTCATGGAGTAAATATGTTGGTTCATGGAGAGCAGATGTTTGGGAATCCGATGTAAATACAAGTGAAAACTCTTCTATCGTACATGTTGATTTTTATATAATTGCAACACATGGTAACGCAAGAAGTGATACATATAACTTAACAAGTAATACTAGCGCAACAATTTATATAAATGGATCAAAAGCAAATTACAAAACTCCTGCTAAATTTGATATAAGATATAATTCAAGTAAAACAGTGCCTAATGGTACAAAAATTAATTTGCTTACTGCAAGTCAAAAAGTATATCATAATGATGATGGAAGCAAAACGGTAAATGTTTCTTGTGAACATTATTGTGGTAATACTTCTCCTTCCAGTGTAAAGATAGGAGGGGATCTTACTTTAACAAAAATAAACAGAGCTAAAGCATCTACCATATCTGCACAAGGCGGAACTATTAACATAGGCTCAACTTGCAACTTATATGTTAATGTTAATACTTGTGGTTTGACAAAACATAATATTTACATAGATATAAACAGTTACGGGGTAAGTAAAGTAGTAGAAAATCAATGGTTTGGTCAAAATGGATCTAACACTCTTACATTTACAATACCTACTACATACAAAAATGCGGTAGCGAAACAGGCTACTACTACTATGTATATAACTATGTATTCATACGACTCTGCAGGGAATTATTTAGGGGAGTCTAAAGCAACCGCAACAGTTAAAAATCCTGATTACTCTATGTCTATAGATAATATATATTTGACAAATGAAAATACTATAGACAATGGCGAATATAGAGTAGGTTATCAATATTATATTTATGCATCATGGAGTTCTACTATAACTCCTAAAAAAATAAGATTTGATATGTCTGGAGCGAATTCTGCTTCAGAAGAATGGAATACCAGTTATAATACTACTACGTGGTTAACTCCTGTACTAACTAACCCAGGAACGAACAATGTTAAAGTTACGCTGACTGATACAGCGGGGCATACAACTTCTAAACAATTTTCATTTACCATAAAAGAAGCATATCATAACTTAGCTATTATTAGTGTAAAAGATATGAACAATAAAATTTGTGTTAAAGAAAATTATAATGCAGAAAGTACAAAATTCAAAATTGTTGCAGCTTGGAATAATACAAATCCAATAACTGTTTTGAAGTATGAAATATCAGGTGCTAACAGCTTTAGTAAAACTATTAATAATCCTAGTGGCAAAGAGTATGCATGGGATTCTGGAGATGTATATAAAGAAGGATCAAATACTGTAAAGGTAACTATTACTGATAACACTGGTGCATCTACTAGTAAATCTATAACAGTATACACTTATAAAGAAGGCGTCACTCTATCTATAGGGTCTAGCTATTTAGATCCCGTATTATCAGTTAATATGATAAATAATAAATATTACAAAGATTATAGTAGATTAGGTGTTAGAGCCATAGTAAATCATACGGCGCCTCTTGCTTCATTAACTGTTAGCTTAAATGGCAAGACTCATAATTTTTCTGCACAATCTGGTTTTGATAAATATGCAAAAGAATTTACCTATACTGACCCTGAATTAGTTAAATCTGCTGGAAGCAATACCGTTAGCTTTTATGTGAAAGATGTAAATGGAAACACTGCTAGACATGAAATAGCTTTCACTGCTTATACAAGAGCTGTAAAGCCAGATGTTCCTATTATAAGTTTTATAAATGCAGGAACTATTCATACTTTATCAGAAGGAGAAAAAGTAAAGTTTGCAGGTAAAAGCTCAGATATAAAAGACTATAAAATAGTAATGGCTAAAGGTACTTGTAATGTAAGCGAAGCAGTTAAAGGCTATACAGATGAAAGTTATTTTAACGCAGATAATAAACAAGATTTCTCAAAGAAACTTATAAACAATACAATGTCATTATCTCATTTTGTTTTAAAAGATTTTGGGCAGTTTCATAAAAATTGTCATTACAAAGATAAGGACAGCCATGGGCGCTCTGTATTCTATTTTTATCCTAAAGATTACGAGAAGGAATATAAATATTATATAATGCAATGGATAAGTGAAGTAAAACCTGGGGAGACTGTTTTTATCTATGTATATGAAAGAGTCTTAAATGAATTAAATGATTATTTATATTCTAGTACAGTAAAAATGACTGAATTAACGAAACATGACATGTTCGCTATTTGCACTATACCTCCATGTATAGGAACAATGGTTCTTACTGAAAAAATCAGGACAGAAGATTCAATAACTATAGAATATAAAAATCCTTTATACTTTATAGATGAAGGACGCAAAAACCCTATACATGTCATAGATATATGTTTAATTGCTAAATATCAAGGAAAAGTAATTTTAATAGATTCGCAAGGCAAACCATATAACAGCAATCAGTTTAGAGATGGCCGTCACGGTAGACATAAAGTTTGTTATTCAGATAGATGGTGGCATGAGATAGTGTCTCAATATTCGATAAAAGAGAAGAACTATGAAAACTTTGAAATGACGTTTGATATAAGCAAATATCCTGCTGGAACTACTATATATATAGTGGGATTCTATTATTCTAATTATAGAAAATATCCTAGTGTTTATAGCACAAGCAATATATTGCGTTTTAATACGAAGCCTGTACCTATGAAATTAAATTTCCTCGCTCCTACAAATAATGATAATTGTTCACTTAGAAATCCTGAAATAACTATAAGAGCTACTTATACAGGTCAAAAAGAAGACGATGAAGATATTTATACTGTGCCTGATTCTTACATTTATTTTAGTGTCCCTAGAAAACGTCATGATAGAGATTTCCCATGTTTCACGCATAAGCATAGATATGAAAAGAACTCATGTTTCGCGACTAATGAAACTACATCAGGAGATAGTGAAACTTATCCTGAGACTAATGACTTTGAATATTTTGATTTATTTGATGATTTATATGGAAGTAATACTAGATTTAAAACTGATACAGTTACAAACTATGAAGATGTTTATGTAAAAGATAAACTGTTTTTACAGTGCAATAATGATAGACATATAGATCTAGGAGTTGTAAGAACAGATGAGCTAATAGAAAAAGGATATATAAATTTTAAATATAAGAAAACCTCTGGTAGGTTTTTAGAGCTAGGTGAAAATATATTAAAGGCATATACTTGTCCTTACAATGTAGAATATTCTAATATACTTTATGATGAAATAGCAGGCGATTGGATTAATGGAGATATATTTGTTAGTAAAGAAATAGTTCCTTATTGTCCATACACTACAATATTAAGACCAGAATCAATTACAAACTGGAATCATACTACGTCTGAAATATTAACTGTGCGTATTCCATATGAAATGTTAACTCCTAATAGAAGTTATATATTAAAATTTAAATATTATTGTAGCCAAGGATTCTATTTTGATCATAAACATTATTATCAGAACAATGAGAAAATTCCTTTTGATATATTCTCTCATGAAAAATCAAGAGTTTGTGCATCTATTTTTTCTGTAATATTCAAAGATAATATGGATAAAAAAGGAGCCGTTTGTCCAAACACAACTACTAATAAGACGGTATATAGCCCTTGCTATAGAGATGTAGACACACAAACGGTGTACAAAGATATACATTTATATGATCAATGGTTGACTCATGAAGTGACATTTACAACAACTGCTAATATACATAATGTAGAGTTTATGAATAAATATATAGATATAACAATAAAAACTAGAGGAGTCAATGTAACAAAAATAAAACAATTAACATTAGCAGATTCATCTACTCCTGATGATATTATGAATGAAGAACATGTATCTGACGTAGATGAAAGCATAAAGAATAATTTAACATCTATTAAAGTTTTATATACTGTATTTGATGACGCACTAGATTTTATAGACCCTTTATCATATGGAGATCAAATGTATTTACGTAAATATTTACAAACTATAAACAATGTTTACGGTTTAAATATCACTCCTAAATGGAGATCGCTTTCAGAAGATACTAGCCATCTAAAAGCAAGAGATTATAATGATGTAGTAGATTATTGTATTAATCTGTTTACAGCATTGGGTAAACATAATGATAAATATAATAAAAATGTGGACGATCTGTTTAGTTCTTTACCTAGAATCAAAGCAGGAGATAGAAGAGGACCAGAGCATTTATCTAGTAAATATCCTATCACAGGTTATTTCTACGAATGGAGAGAACTAATTTTAGCTATAAAAAATTTCATGCATATTGATTAATGATTAACTGAGGCCATACTATGTATGGCCTTTAAACATAGTAATAATATAAATAGAGAAATATAGAAAAGGTGGTGATTTCAATTGGCAGACTTTTATAATAGCGATATTTTTTTAGATAATGAAATAGTCACATCTAGCAATTGTCTTATTCACAATCAAAAAATTGAGTACGCACCTATAAATTCTATCAGAAGTGGTTATATAAAATATGACTTATATAATCCTTCTTATGAAGTAAGTAAAATAGTTGACGAGTATTTACATCTAGGTGTTCAAAATAATGGTTATAGATATACAGGTTTATTTTTCTTTGGAAATATTTCATCACTAATCAAGTCGGCTAATAAAGCTGAATTAATTTTTGACATTATGTATGACCCAAAAGAAGTTGAAAGCCTTTTGAATGACGGAGACAACAGCATGATATTTAATAATTCATACTCTATTGTTGGCCATAGTTTAACTGATGAAAGACTTCTTGTAAGCAAATGGGATACTTTCTTCAAGGACGATTTTAGATATGGAACAAGAAATACTTGTGTTTTCTCTATTAGAAAAGAATTAAAAGATGCGCTTCAAAAAGGGACTCCAGTTGAAGAAGGCAGCAATTTACTCAAAACTACACTAACTATAGAATTAGATGAGTGCCTGTTAAGAATACTTGAAAAGAATTTAATAAATTCATTCCAAATTTTCTGTCAAAAAGAAAATGAAGGTTTAATATCTATAGGAAAAACAAGTTCCTTTAAAATTGTAGAGTATAAATATGATTTCAATAGAACTATTGCATCTGTAGATCATCTGACTAAAAAGCGTAGAAAGAAAGTAGAAAATAACAATTATAACTTTATAGAATCAGGAAGCTCTCAATGCTTTTATTTCTTTGATGAACGTATGTATCAAAGATTTATAACAGAAACAAAAGAAGCTTATCTATGTTTGAATTTTTCATGGAGTAATACATCTAGTCATGGTTGTCTGGATGATATACATACAAATACTAGTTTCCTAGGATGTTACGAAAATCACAAATCTCATAATAATGAAGCAATTGAAGACTATCGTTTAATGATTTCTCCACATCCTTTTGCTAGTAAGAACGATGTGAAAACAATTAAAAGTACTTATAGCGCGGAATTAATATCACCAAAAGATTTAAAAGATATATTAGAACAAGGAAAATCTCATGTAAAAATATTGCTTACAGAAGATATTTTAAATAGCTTTGCTTTAGAAGATAGCAAAGGATTTTATTTATATTTAAAAGGTACTGATGCAAGAGCGAATATAGTAATATCTGCTACATGTACATTAGTTCCTATAACGATTTCAGATACAGCTGTTTCACATATGTTAGAATCAGAGGAAGAATGGATAGAGTGTACTGATGTTACTTATGTAGGGCAAAATATAAAATTATTTAATACTGAATTTAAATCTTATTTCTTCTTCGATGATTTATATGAAAAAATCAAAAATAAAAATATAGGTTACTTAACACTTGAATTTTATACAAAAGAAAATGATATAGATTTAAATGTTAATCCTGTAGGCAAAAATTTTATTATTTATGGACATTATTTTAATAATATAGAAGAGGCTAAATCTGGAGAGCATTCAAACCCTATTGATGAATTAATGCCTTTTGTCTTTACATCTTTTACAGATATAGATAATAATAGTTATTGCAAAATCAAATTAGATGGCTATATTGTAAAAGAAATGGTAAAAAGAGGAATCAAAGGATTCTGCATAGGTTCTGTAGCTAAAACGCATATAACATCACACGGAGCTAAATTAAAAGTAGAGATTCAATATTCTGACGAATATGGCTATGTTAGAAGACAAAGAACAATGATATGTAATAACTTTGTTACAGCAATAGAAGGCACCGATGAGCATTACAATAATTATTTCTTATGTGGTTGCGTCAATAATAATAGATTAAGACCTTTTGTATTATTTGGAGACATATTAAACGATATACTTAGTAATAAAAAAGTTTTAGCGATTGATATAATTTTAGAACAGGATGATGTGTATTATATAGGTGAAAGTAATTTAACAGATATATCTTTAACAGAATCATGCGTTACATTTTTTAATGATGTTCATGTATTTACACATAATGTAGTTCTTGGAGAGAATATAAATGATCAATTATATGATAAATTCCTAACTAAGATAAAAGTAGATGCATCTGTAATAACTATAACGTTGGATGAAAAACAAATAAAAACGCTATTGAATTCCTGTGGCCTTGGTATGTATGTAGACTGTACTTTAATTAATAATGAATATATGCCTATCGAAAGATTCGTTTTAAATATTACTTATAAAGAATAAAGGACGGTGAATTAATTGAGTCGTAAATTTAATGTAGGAAGACAAGGCGAACAACTTTTAAATGAAGAATTTCATAATTTGTATATGACTTTAAAATATCTAGTAGAAAATTATACTGGAGTATCTGAAGAATTTTTAGTTCCAGAAAAACAAACTGAAATCCCTAAAGGTGCTTTAAGAACAACGCCTCACGTATCAGCAAAAACACTTAAAATATATAATGGTTCATCTTGGGAAAGTTTATGTCAACCTTCTTGTGGATATATGCCTTTAGCTGATGAAAAACCATTGGATTATCAAATGTGTATAGATAATGGCGTTCTTAAATATTACGATCCTACATCGAAAACATGGATGATAGCACAAGCATATCCAACAGATGGTGTGATTAGTTTATTTAACGGATTAAATTTTCAATTTATAAGACCTTTAGAATCTACTAATGGCGGATATCCTGTACCATATGCACCTTACGGTAGATTAATAACAACAAGTGGAAAATTAGGTAGCGCAATAATCGATACAACGAATAACATATTTATTACAACAAATGATGCCGTAGATTCATGGATTCATATTAATCCAGAAAAATTAATAGACGCAACCAAAAGACTTATTCTAATAAATAAAGATCCTTCACAATACGATTATGGAAAAATATATGTAAATCATACAAGTACAGAATATTACGGATTTAAAGTAGGAAATAGATTTGGTACATTATTATTTGAATCTGATGATTATGAACTTATAGCAGGTGGAATTAAACTTTTAGATTCTACGATAAGTAATTATGATTATATTTACTCTATATCATATAAGTTCGATGAATATCCATGTGCAATAGGTGTATTAAGAAGTGGAACAACTACAGTTGGTGGCAAGAACGAAGTTTATATAGGACAAACAGCAGAGAACGTATCACTATTTTTAGATGGACTATCTTTAGAGCAATCAGATGAAAATAATAATACTATTTATGAATACAATAGGGTTGAAGGTACAGTTACATTTACTGATGATGATGACGCAGAAATTATTAATAATATGCAAATGGCTGTATTAACATTCCCTGATAAAACAAATGAATATACAATAATGGCAAGCACCGAAGTAAATACTGTTTCATATGACGTAACAATTTCTAATGAAGATGCATCCAAAGTAAACTCATTCATTCGACCTATAGTTTTTGTTAGTGGACTAGGTTTACAAGAAACAGATATATATCAAGACATAGTAATCAATAATGATGTAATAACTATAATGAATTTTATCCCTGCTGTGAATGAACCATATAAACTTTATATAGCAGATGCAGGAAATTCATATATACATGAAGGAATACTAAAAAGTAATAAAGTCTCTTTTACTATTGAAGAAGATAACTTTGATGAAGTAAGTGGATATGCAGTATTTGTTAATGGTATCTTATTAACTAGTATGTCTGAAGACTTTAGTGTGATAAAATCATCTAATGAGGACGGAACTTATACTATAGAATTTGATTTTAAAAATGCACATGAAGTTGAATATAATGAATTGAATTATGTAGCATTTGAAATAAATGAAGTGGATGACTCTAAAATAGGCGTAATGTTTGATGACATAGTAAGCTATTATTCTGTAAGAATAGATGATAATGGAGCTGCAGC
>JAEIGA010003056.1_pt1 | contig 26354 bp, 17 predicted proteins | sample 9270691 | NCBI WGS metagenome assembly JAEIGA01 (sample SAMN17057246, study PRJNA624740) | gut metagenome | biome: biome; isolation source: fecal sample | host: Bos grunniens | place: China: Xizang | collected 2019 | reverse complement strand
CATTATATTTTTTGCCATAATTTAAAAGAATTTCTGTAGAAAGTGGATCTTCAACTTCTTTACGCAAAAGTCTTTTCATTGGACGAGCCCCCATTGAGGGATTGTATCCGTTTTGAATTAAATATTCTTTTGCTTTTGGCGTAATTTCAATTGATAAATCTTTTTCCTGCAATCTAGAAGCCAAATCTTCAATTTGAATTTCAAGAATTTTTGCAACTTCTTCTTTTTTAAGTGCATCAAAAACAATTACATCATCTATACGATTTAACAATTCTGGACTAAGCAATTTTTTTAATTCGTTCATAGCCGTAGATTTAATTTCTTCGTAAGGCAAAACATCAACAGTGTTAAAACCAAAACCAACTCTTCCTTCATTTGTAATTTGTCTTGCACCCGCGTTACTTGTCATAATAATAATTGTGTTTCTAAAATTAACAGTATGACCAATATTATCAGAAAGTTCTCCTTCTTCTAAAACTTGAAGCAACAAATTAAAAATATCTGGATGTGCTTTTTCAATTTCATCAAGCAAGACAACCGAATAAGGATTTCTTCTAACTTTTTCTGTTAAAACGCCACCTTCCTGATAACCAATATATCCTGGAGGCGCACCAACAAGTCTTGAAGCTGTATGTTTTTCCATATAATCAGACATATCAATTCTGATTAACGATTCTTCTGTTCCAAACAAATATTTTGCCAACGCTTTTGCCAATTGAGTTTTTCCTACCCCAGTTGGTCCTAAGAATAAGAAAGATCCAACTGGATGTTTTGGCGAAGAAATTCCAGCGCGGCTTCTTCTAACAGCGCCAGAAATAATATTTACAGCATTTTCCTGACCAATTACTGTGTTGTGAAGTTCGTTTTCCATATTAAGAATTCTAATACTTTCACTAGAAGTCATTTGCTCTACAGGAATTCCTGTCATATTGCTAATAATTTTTTCAACATCGTTGCAGGTTACATATTTTTTAACTGAATTTTCATTTTGCATCCAAATATTAGAACATTTTTCCAACTGATGCTTTAATTCAATTACTTTATCTCTTACAATTGCTGCGCTTTCATAATCTTGATGTTTAACAAGATTAATTTTTTCCTGCGATAATTCATTAATTTTATCTTCAATTTCCAAAAATTCAGAAGGTTTTGATTCTTCTTGAATTTTTTTCGCGGCTCCAGCTTCATCCAAAATATCAATTGCTTTATCTGGCAACACTTTTTCAGGAATATAACGACGCGACAATTTTACAATTGTAGGAATTACATCGTCTTCATAAATAACTCTGTGGAAAACTTCATATTTCTTTTTAATTCCATTTAAAATTTCTTCAGTTTCCAAGTCTGTTGGTTCTTCAACTTTTACAATTTGGAACCTACGTTCTAAGGCCAAATCTTTTTCAATATGTTTTGTATATTCTTTTGTTGTTGTTGCACCAATAATTTGAATTTCCCCACGGGAAAGCGCTGGTTTCATAATATTAGAAGCATCCATTGTGCCTTCATTTCCCCCAGCCCCAATAATTGTGTGAAGTTCATCAATGAAAAGAATGATATCTTTGTTATCTTTTAATTCTTTGAGCATTTTCTTCATTCTTTCTTCAAATTCACCACGATATTTTGTTCCAGCAACCAAAGCTGCCAAATCTAAAGATAAAATACGTTTATTCAATAAATCATTTGGAACTTTTCCTTCTACAATATGTTGTGCAAGGCCTTCAATAATTGCAGTTTTTCCAACTCCAGGCTCTCCAGTTAATACCGGATTATTTTTTGTTCTTCGTGACAAAATTTGAATTATACGCTGAATTTCTTTACCACGCCCAACAACTGGATCAGAAAGTTTTTCTCTTGCCATTTTTGTTAAATCGCGACTATATTCAGTTAAAAATGATTCTTCTTTTTGATTTTTTTCTTTTGATTCTTTTTCTTCATCAAGAACATTAAAAATTGAATTAGAATCAAAAATAGATTTAAAAATTGAATCTAAGGCACTTTCCGCATTAAACTGATTTATAGACGAAAGATTTTTATTCTGCAAATCCATAATCAAAAATCTTGCATCCATAATTTTTATTTTATATCTTTGAAAAAATATTGATGTAAAACTATTTTCTTCTCTAAGCGCCGCCAATAAAAGATGTTCTGTTCCAATATAATCATTATGCAAAGAGGTAGCTTCAATGTCGGCTAAATCAAGCATTACTTCAAAACGTCTGCTTTTTTTTATTTCATCAAGAGTTGGATATGAACTTTCTGCTTCAAAAAGAACTTTAAGTTCTGTATGAAATTTATCAATTAAATTGGTATCTTTTAATAAATTTACAATTGCATAACGAGCAACGCTATCTTTTTGATTCATAATTGCAAGGATTACATGTTCAGGAAAAATCTGTTTTGAACCATATTTTCTTGCTTCATCTTGTGCCAATGCACCCAATATTTTTTTTGCCCGTGGTGAAAATGTTTTCATCAAAAACCTCTAACAAGTAAACTGAATTTTGTCTAAAGCTTCTTGCAAAATTACGGCTCTTAATCTTTGAATTTGAAGAATTTTGTTATGCTGAATGTCCTTTTCAAAGTCAAAATCATAACTTTGTGCTAGACATTCCAAATGAGTTTGTTTTAATTTATAAATCAAACTGTTTAAAGATACTTCATCAATTCCTGTAACAAACTTGCACTGTAGTCCAAACTTTATTGCAGAAACCAAACTTAAAGCTTCATTATATTCCAGTAACAAAGAATATGAAATTCTGCCAAAAGCTTGTTTTACAAAGTTTAATATTACCGTTCTACTATTATCGGCAAGTTTCTCTCTAATCTTTCGTTCTGTTTTTAAAATAAATGATGCAATTGAAATTATTTCTGCAAGTTGATCAAATTCTGTACCCTTTTGGCAATATTCATTTGAAACTTCAAACAAAGCAATTGGAAAATCGTGTTGATATTTATTTTGCATTACAGGTTTTATTGTATATTTTTTTTCTAGCAGCATTTTTGAAACTTCTTCTAGAGAATTTGCAAAAACTATTGATGGTATATAGCACCAAAATGATGTTTTTAACCCTGTTCCTGTATTTTCCAAAGACGAATTTGTATAACCAAAATTGTAATTAGCTGCATATTGAACTTTTTCCTGCATTTTTTCGTCTATGTAATAAACAGTTTCAAAAAGATTTTGAAAATTTAGTCCGCTTTGGAACGCAGCAAGTTTTACATGTTCAGATTCACAAACACGGCAAAAATAATTTCCGTTTTGAGCCATAAACAAACTGTCACAATTTTGTGCTGCCAGAATATTACGTTCCATTAAAATCATTTTTCCCTGGTCAGAAAGTTCGTTTACTTCTACAAAATCAAAATTTATATTTTTTTCATTTTCAAAATTTATTGCGTCTAAAACTAACGCCCTAATTCTTTCTTTTTCTTCTGCTTGCAATTTTGAAGTAAAAACAAAATCACTTAAATTTCTTGCAATTCTAATTCTTGAAGAAATAATTACATCGTCTTCAAAACCAGAAATAGAATACCAAGGTTTTGACAATTCTTCGTTATTTTGCATCTTTTGTTCCTTTTTCTACTTCTTGATTTTCTTGATTTTGATTTCCGTTTATTTCTTCATCAACCCCATTTTCAATTTTTTGGCTATTCAAAACATTTAGATAATCTCTATACAAAGCAGCTTTTTCATACTCTTCATTTTTTATTGCTTCTTGAAGTTTTAGCTGAGTTTCTACTCTTCCAACAAGATTAGATTTATATCCTTTTAATCTTTTTGGAAGTGAACCAGAGTAAATTTCGTTTATGTTCATATTTTGATATGCTTTTTTAACTTCTTCTTCAAAAGTATAAAAACATTCTGGGCAACCGAACATTTTTTCTTTTTGAACTTGCGAAAAAGACATTCCACAAACAGAGCAAACTTTCATCTAACTTTCCTGCTAATTTTTTCTTAAAATATCCAAAGGTTTTTCTTTTCCGGCTTTTACAGAAGGAATTAAAGAAACCAAAATTGACAATAAAACAGTGCCAACACAAACCAACACAACAGAACCAACAGATATTGAGATTTCAACATTTTGAATATAATGTTCTGGATTCAATAATTCAATTTGTTCTTTTGAAAAAATTGTTGTAAAGAAATTTATGATTTTTTCTAACAAAATAATTAACTCATTAAAGAATTTTGAAATTAAAATTCCAATTGGAACTCCAAGTAATAACCCACCAACTGAACAAGCAGCGCCAGTTATCAAAAATGAAACTGAAATTCCACTTGAAGAAGCTCCAATACTTTTTAAAATTCCAATTTCTTTTTGACGTTCCATAATAATCATAATAATTGCAGAAGAAATATTAATTGACGCAACAAGTACAATTAATATCATAATAAAAACCAACATAACTTTTGTTGAAGCAAAATTTTCAAACTTAGAACGATGCACCTGGTTCCATCTGTACACATTTGCATAATCTTGAAAAAACACATCCACATCATTTTGAATTTCAGACAATTGTGGAGAAAATGCATCATTTGTATTAATGCACAAAACAAAGTTTGCATTACTTTCAATTTTATTTTGATTTTTATATAAAATTGGTAAATTTTTGTAAGCATCTTCAAGAGTAACAAAAACCCACAAAGCATCAAGTTCCTGGTAGCCAGAAGAAACAATTCCACAAACTGTAAAAGAAGTTAATTTTGGAACAATTTTTTGCGCTATCTTTTTTGTTGTAATAATTTTTATTGTATCGCCAACACCAACGCCCAAAACCTTGGATAATTGCTCACCAATTATTGCATTTTTCCCTTTTGAAAAATCATTTGCCGAACCTTGCACAAATTCAATTAAATTACAAAAATCTTGATTGGTAGAAAAAATATCTTTTGGAACGGCTCTAACCTGTGCACCAGTTTTATAGTCATTTACAGTAACTAATGAGGTTAAATCAATTTCGGGATAACAAGATACTATTCCAGGAATTTCAGAAACTTCTTGCGACAATAATTCAAAGCCTTGTTCGGTTTGAACATTTTTATAATAAGGAGAAATATATGCTTGAATATGACCAGAAGAAAGCCCAATTAATCTTTGAGTCATTCCGTCAATCATTCCATCTGTAACATTTATTACAACAATTAAAGGAATTAAACTTAAACCAATGCAAAAAATTGCACCAAGAAAACTTCTTCTTGCCGAAGATTTTTTTTCTGTTTTTGGAAAAATTAAAGATTTTGCATAAAGAAAAGATGCTTTAAATTTCATTCTACACTTCCATTAATTTTCCATTTTGAATTGAATAACAAACATCACCTTTTTTGGCAATTTTTAAATCATGAGTAACAAGTAATAAAGTTTTTTTATGTTTTTCAACCATAGAAAAAAGTAAATCGCTTATCATCACTGCATTTGCCGGATCAAGATTTCCAGTTGGTTCATCTGCCAAAATTAATTTAGGATCATTTATTAATGAACGGGCAACAGCAACTCGCTGGCGTTCCCCACCAGAAAGTTCATTTGGCAAGTGGTTCATTCTTTCAGAAAGTCCAACATCTTCCAATAAAATTTTTGCTTTTTCAATTGCTTCTTTTTTTGAAAGCCCTTTAATATATGCTGGTAAAAACACATTTTCCAAAGCAGTAAAATCTTTTAACAAATGATGAAACTGAAAAACCAATCCTAAAAAACTTGCCCTGTAATCTGTTAAATCTTTTTCTTTTAATTCCGAAATATTCCAATCTCCAGCAACAACTTTTCCATTTGTAGCAGAATCAATTCCGGCAATAATATTTAGCAAAGTACTTTTTCCACTTCCACTTTCACCAACAATTATTGCTTTTTTTCCTTCTGGAACAACTAAATTTAAATCTTTTAAAATTGTTAATGTTTCACCTTTTGAAACATAAGTTTTTTCAAGATTTTCAATGGTAATTATATTATTCATGAAGTACCTCTACTATTTTCATTTTTAAGATGCTTTTACTTGCAAAAAAACATGCAAGCAATGGAGAAAGAATTCCAAATAAAGAAATCAACACAACTTCATCATAAAAAACTCTAGCTGGAATTGAAGCATACAAACTGTATGTTGAATTTTCTGTTACAAAAGCTGCAATTTCTGGATTTGTAATTAAAGTAAACAAATATTCAAAAAAGAACATAACTTTTGCAGCAAAATTAAAAACAACATCAGAATTGTAACTTATTATTAATCCCAAAATTACACCAACAAAACTTCCAATTAAGCCAGTTAACAAACCTCTAAAAACAAAAATTAATTGAATTTGTTTTGATGTTGCTCCAAGAGAAGAAAAAATTGCTATTTCATTTCTGCGTTCATAAACAAGACGTCGCATACTATTAAAAATATTAATTGCAACAACAACAAAAATTAATGCAATTAAAAGTAAAAGCATATTTTTTTCAATTTTTAATGTACTGTAAAAACTTTTATTATAATCTTGCCAAGTTGTAATAGAAAAATACGTCCGGTCAAGGCACGCTTTGTTCAAGGCCTTGACTCGGCCGTTTTTAGGGTTTGTATTAAACCCTAAATCAGAAAGTTTGACATCCGTCCCAAAATAATTATTAATTTTTGAATAAACTTGCATTGCATCTTCTGAATTAAAAAGTTTTATTCCAAGTTTTTTTTGTGATTTTTGGCCAAAATATTTTTTTGCAACATCAATATTTACAAAACAGTAACTAGAATTTACTTCTGCATATCCCGAAGAAAAAACGCCTGTTACAACAAACATTCTTTCATTTGAAAAAAGAGAAACATCGTTTCCGCCACTTAAAACAAAAAGATTTACTGTGTCGCCAATTTTTACCCCTAACTGACGTGCTAGCGAACTTCCAATAACTATAAAATTGTCTTTAGAAATATCAAAACTTCCACGAATTATAGAAAGTTCCTTACTAAAAGCAGAATCTTTTTCGTAAACATTTTTTTCAACTGCCCTAATTATAGCCGCGCCTTCACTTCCATCTTCACCAACAATTAATGTTTGAGCTTCATAAAAAGGAGAAATGCTTTTTACTTTTGATTTTATATAAGAATCCTCTTTGCAAAAATTATAGAATTGTTGTTCTGTTTGAGAAGGTAAATCTGAAACTTGCAAATGATATGAAGAAACTTCCAAAATTGTGTCAATAAAACTCATTTGAAAACCATTCATAACACTCATAATTACAATTAATGTTGTTACCCCTAGACAAATACCCAAAGTTGCTAAAATTGAAGTTGCGGCAGAACGTCCAGACCTATCAACCCGAGAAAATCTTTTACAAACATAAAAAATCCAGGATTTATTCATAATTTTGCACTCTTTTTTCAACACCATCTACATAAAATATTTCTTTCTTAAGTAAATCATTTTCATAAAAAGATTTAACAGACATATTATTATCAAAATAAACTTCACTTGTATAAGTTCCATTTACGTCTGAATAAACATTTTTAATTCTAAGTTTTCCATCTTCATAAAATTCTGAATCCGGTGTTAATTCTTCATTTTCTTTATTAATATATTTATAAGTTTTTACAGTTTTTTTTGTAATTTTTTTATATTTTTCATCATAAGTATAAAAAGTTTGATTATCTGTTTTTAAACGATTTTTATTGTCATAATCAAAAGTTGTTTTCTTTACAAGATAATCTTTATCTTCAAAAATTTTATATTCATCTACAGAAGTTAAAAGGCCAGAATCATTATAAAAATATATTTTAGTTTCTAAATCTGTAATTTCTTTTTTTTGTTTTAGCAACATTGTATTTTCTTTGTATTCGTAAAGTTCAGTTTTTTCAACTTTTGACTCTATCAAACTTCCTATTTTCCAATGTTCTTTTTTTACAAGTCTGTAGTTATCATCATAAAAACTTTTTGAAACTGTAGATTTATTTTTTTCTATAAAAGAATTGTCATTTGGAATTAATACTTCATCTTCAAATTGTAAAATTTTTAATTCATTTAATTTGTTTATATACAATTTTTCCAACAGTTTTGATTGTTCCAAGTTTTTTTCAATTTCAGAAAGATTTTCTTCACCCTCTATAGTAGCGTTTTCATTATTTTCAAGATTTTCTAAAATTGTAGCTGAATCTTCTAAATTAATAACAGAATCTTCAGTATTTTCATTTTCTTCACTAGAAACATTTTTATCTTGATTTACTTCATTTTGTAATAATTCGGTTTTTGTTTCTTCATTTTGATTATTTTCTTGCTGATTTTTTTCTTTACAACCTTTACAAGATACAAACAAGAAAATTATAAAAACGGGAATAATGCATATTTTTGAAAAATACTTTTTTTTGAACATAAAAATATAATTTTACAATCCTAAAAATTCATTAATATATTCTTCTGCCTTAAATTCAGAAATATCGGCATATTTTTCGCCAGTACAAACATACGCAATTGGAATATGCAATTCTTTTCCAATGGAAATTGCAACACCACCTTTTGCAGTTGAATCATATTTTGTCATAATAATTGCATCAACACCAACCGCTTCGTTAAACACTTCGGCTTGGCGTAAAGCATTTTGGCCAGTTGTTGCATCAATTACAATAATCTTTTTGTAGCAACCTTCATCGGCCTTTGAAGCACAAATTTTGTCAATTTTTTGAAGTTCACGAACCAAATTTTCTTTATTATGCAAACGTCCAGCTGTATCTGCCAAAACAAGTCCGCTGCCTTTTGCTTTTACAGCTTCAGCAGCATCAAAAACCACAGCCGAAGGATCAGAACCATGTTGATGGCTAACAACGCGCACCCCAATTCGTTCCCCATGCATTTCAAGTTGTTCTATCGCGGCTGCACGGAATGTGTCAGAACTTGCCAAAACAACATTTTCTTCACCTTTTTGCTTAAACAAATTTGCAATTTTTGCAACACTTGTAGTTTTTCCAACACCGTTTACACCAAGAACCATCCAAACATTTACTTTGCCTGGTGTTGGACTAATTTCGCAAGATAAAATGTCTTTTAAAAGCAGCTCTTTTAATTTTTGAATAATCTGATTTTGCTCTTTAATTTTTTCTTTAGAACAAATTGATTCCAATTCTTCCACAATTTGATATGAAGCTTTTGCACCAACATCACCTTCAACAAGCATATCTGTTAAATCATCATAAAAATCTTCATTTATATTTTTTGAAAACAACTGTTTTAATTTTTCACCAAATGATTTTTTCATTTTTCACCTCTTTTTTATTCATCTATAACCAAAATATCATCTTCTATAGAAAGACTTTCATTATTTTCAACTATAATTTCATTATCTTCAGATTCATTGTTTTCATCTACAATTTCAATATCACTAGCATCCTTGTTTTCTTCCACAAAAATTGGAATATTTTCGTTTTGAACATTCTGATTATTCAAAAGCAGGTTTTCTTTTTGCAATTCAAAATTGTAAGTGTACCTTGGTTTCTTTGGAATAACTTGATTTGCAGCAATTAAATATCGCACAAGTTCATAAGCAAATATAACCCCACAACCAATTGAAATTCCTTTGAATACATTTGATGCAGTTATCCACTTGTTAGCATCATTATAATTTCCAAAACCATTTTTAAACTGTTCAGCTTTATTAACCGCAGTCCCATAAGTGACAAAGGTTGGAATTAGCGAAACCATCAACAAACTATACGAAAAATACATTTTTTTTCGTCTTGATTCTACGTATTCACCTTTATCATATAATTTTAGATTCAAACTTAAATTGGCATTTTCTTCCACCATATTTTTAGGAATATAAAAAAAGGCATTTTCGTTGGAATCAGAAATAAAAGTTCCAAGAATTAATTTATCATTTATTACAATTTTTGATTTATTTGGTTGATTTTCTTCTGTTATTCCCATAGATCCATTTGCAAAAAAAGTTCCTGGAACAGGTTTTGTAAGTCTAATTGTTAAAGTTTCTTCTTCTGTTTTTTCCAGTAAAATATCTATAACATATTTTTTATTTCCTTCAAAAAAATATGAAGTAGAAAGTGAATTATACCCTGGACAAGTAAATTGAACATAATGCACACCAGATTGAATTACAGTACCATCCGCAAAATTCTTTTGTAAAATATCATCTATAAAGAAATCAACTTCAGAAACAAGAATATCTTCATTTTGAATATTCACAAAAAGTTCAACAGGTAAGGAATTTGAAATAATAGGAATTAATTGTCTTGCGATATTAGAACAAATAGAATCAAAATCAAAAGTTGTGCCAACATCAGAAATTGAAGCAATTTTCTTCCCACTTGGATACAAATACATATCAACAGTAATAGAATAATAATTTCCAATTTGAGTTACAGAACCTGTTAATAATGTATTAATATTTGCACTTACCATTGCATTTTCAAATTCTTTGCTATTGTAAGGTTTACCTTTTAAATTTTCAGGAACTTTATACAAAAAAGCTCTATCATTATTATAAAAATTTATGTCTTCTTTTGAATAAAGATTATCTTTACTAGAAAAAAAGTGCTTTAACATATCAACAAACTTAAAAAAGTCTGATTTATTGTCATTTTCATAATTACCTTCCACAATTTTTTTTGCTTCAAGTTCAAATTGTTTTTCTGATTCAGCTAATTTTTGAAGATTTTCATCAATTTTCTTTTTTACTTCATTGATTTTTTTATCTTGCTCTTTTTGCTTTCGCTTTAAGTCTGAATCTGAATAATCATATAAAACTAAAGAATCTCTTGTTTTTACCAAACCTGATAATTGCAAAAATAATGACATGCGTTCTTTTTTTAAATCGAATTGAATTCTGTCAAAGTTTTCATCAGGATAAACATTTCTTACAATATTTGCATCAAGCTTTTCCAAAATAATTAAAGGAAGTGTTTTAGAAATTCCATCGGATATATTATCATCACTTTGCACACTTTCATAAGAAAAAGCTTCTGCAGCAATTGTCCATTTTTTTGCCTCTTCAGCAAAAAAATTAAATGAGAAAAATAACAATATAACCAAAAAAGATATATTACATTTCTTCATCGTCTTCAGAATTGCCTTCCATTGGAAGCCCTTTCCATTTTGCAACCAAATAAGAATTCATAAATTCATCTAAATCGCCGGCCATAACGCCTTGAATATTTCCAACGTTATACTTTGTCCTGTGATCTTTTACCATTGTATATGGACAAAAAACATAAGAACGGATTTGGCTTCCAAAAGAAATATCTTTTTTTTCTGCCACAAATTTTGAATTTTCTTTTTCTTTTTGTTCTCTGTAATATTCATACAAACGTGCTTTTAACATGTTTGTACAAATCTGACGATTCATCAACTGGCTTCGTTCAGTTTGACAAGCCACAACAATTCCTGTTGGAATATGAGTAAAACGCACAGCAGAATCTGTTTTATTTACGTGCTGACCACCTTTTCCACCAGCACGATATGTATCAACACGTAAATCTTCTGGTTTAATTTCAACTTCAATACTGTCGTCCAACACGGGGTAAACGTAAACAGAAGCAAAAGAAGTGTGGCGGCGGGCGTTAGAATCAAAAGGACTAATTCTAACAAGACGGTGAATTCCACCTTCACCTTTTAAATAACCGTACACAAAATCACCAGAAACTTGAATTGTAATATTTTTAATTCCACCTTCGGCTTCCAATTCATCAACAATTTCTGTTTTATAACCGTGGCGTTCTGCCCAACGCAAATACATTCTAGAAAGCATTAACGCCCAATCACAGGCTTCAGTTCCACCAGCCCCAGCATGAACTGTCAAAAAGGCATCATTCTGATCAACTTCGCCAGAAAGAAGATTTAAAATATTTAATTTTTCAAAAGTTTCTTTTGCATTTGTAAGCATTGTAGAAACTTCATCTTCATCAGCTTGTTCACCAGATTCAGTTGCAAGTTCAAACATAGCTTCCAAATCAGCAATATCAGCAAGAAGCTTACGCCATGGCTCAACTCTACTTTTAAGTTTTCTAATTTGAGACATTACTTTTTCTGCACTTTCATGATTATCCCAAAAACCAGGCGCTTCTGTAAGTTTTTCTTTTTCTTTAATTGATTTATCTATTGAGGCAGAGTCAAAGACGCCCCCAAACATTCATAATTTCTTCTTTTAATTGTTCAATTGGTACTTTTAATTCTTCTAACATAAAATAAAATTAACATAAATAGAAGAAATTTACAATTCCAAATAACAATACCAAAGTTTTCTTTTATTATTTGGGCGTATTTTTGCATGCCGCCAAAGGCAGCAAGCAAAAACCGGGCTTTGCGCCGTTTCGTGCAAAGCACTCCAGCCGCTTGTCGCAAGCTGAACGCTTGCTTACCAAGTTTTGTTCTTTTTGCTTCCAAAACTTGCCCCGCGGCCGCCTTCGGCGCGGCTACAATCCCTTACGCAAGTAAGCTCGCAGGCAAGCAGTGGCAACAAGAGCTTTTCCATAGAACACCGGCCGACCAGCGCCTTATCCAGAAAGATAACCTAAAAATTGCTTGCGCAATTTATTTTAAGTCGCAGCAAGCTGCTTACCAAGTTTCTTTCAGAAACTTGCGGTTTCCAATAGAACACCGGCCGACCAGCGGCCTTACTTAAAGGTAAAACTAAAAATTGCTTTCGCAATTTTCTTAACGTTTTGCTATCGAACACCGAACGCCAGCGTTCTTACACATACTTGATTTTCCTAAAAACTCCTTATATTATTTACTTATGAAAAAATTATTTGTAATTGTAACAATTTTTTTATTATCAACTTCTGTTTTTGCAGAAAAACCAATTGTAAAAAATATACAAGCAGTTTGTGGAACAGGAAGAAATGTTACAATAATTTGGGAAAAACCAGATAACTCAGAAATTACAGAATTTCACATATACAGAAGCACAATTTTAATTTCAGATTTTTCACAAATAAAAGATGTTGAACCAATTGCAAAAATTAACAGTTCAATTTGCTCATACAAAGAAACATTACAAGATTTTAATGATTATTTTTATGCTGTAATTGCAGTTACAACTTCGCCATACCCAATTATCATTCCATCTGTAAATGCAACAACAAAAGGAATTTCGCTGCCAAAACAACCTCATCAAAAAATTCAAAAAGCTCAAAAAGAAGAAAAACTATTCATGGAAGGAACATCAAGAGATACTCCACTTCCATATTTAAACATAATTGAAAACAAAGAAGAAAAAATACTTTTAGATTCAACAATAAAAATTGCTAAAAATTTACAAAAAAAAGATCAAAAACAAAAAAATGAACTAACACCATACTTTTTTGAAGAAGATTTAGTTTCTCCAGACGGTGGTGATGATTACATTTTGTTTCAAATATTAAAAACAACATTTGCACCAAAAAATTACGAAGCCGCCATAAAAGAACTAAACAAATTATTAGGAACAAACGCTTCTGAAAATACATTAGATAGAGCTACATTCTACCTTGGACAATCACAATATATGTTAGGACATTTTGAAGATTCAGTAAAAACATTTGTAAAAGTCCAAACAAAATATCCAAGTTTAACAAAAAAATGGATAGATGCTGCGTTAGAAAAAATTTAATAAATATTTCTTAACAACTGAATTATAGAAGGTTGTTCAACAGCATTTCTAATTTCCAAAACTAATTTTTCGCCTTCTGTTGGAGCAACATCATTTGAAACAATTGCTTTACCCTTTTCATCTGCCTGTGGCACTGTATCAATTACATTTCCGTTAGCTTCATTTTGCACTTTTGATTCTGGCGAAGAAACCAAAACAATTTCATCATTTATGTTTACTCTGTCGTAAAATCCATGTTTTGTTAACTCTGCTTCAGAAATTTCTTCACCAGCGTTAGTAATCACTAAAGAACCAAGAACATCACTATCTTTGTAAATTAATCCAACACCAGAATCAGCTGTTTTTACGCTACCTTTTTTTAAGATTTTAAATTCTGAATCTTTTACAACATTTTCAGATTTTCCCAAATCTACAAGTAAAAGTTTTCCGTTTCTGTCTAAAATTTTTCCTTTTACTGTAAGTTTTTCCAAAACAGAATTTCTAAAACGTCTTAAAACTGTAGAAAATTTATTATTACCAGTGCTGTAAAAATTTTCATTAAAAACTTCTGTTCCGGTTCTACCAGAATACATTTTTGTTTTTAAAGTAATATCTTCATCACTTTCGCTTAAACTTAAAATTACAAAATAATCATAACCGTTGTTTCTTGCATTCCTAAAAGCTTCACTATAACTTGAAATTGGAGTTACTTGCGATTTTACCGAAGTAATTGCTACACCAGAAAAAACATCGCTTGCTGCAAGCGCCGCAATTCTGTTTGAATCTGCGTGTGCAAATGAATTTGTATCATCTGTGTAAAAAATTGCAATATTCCAACGAGCTTTATCCAAATAAAATGAATCAACTTTCCATTTTTGACTAAGTGTATTATTTAACAAAGATTGATACGCTTCAATTTTATCAGCAATTGATTTTGTAATTTTTTGTGGAGTATTTTCTTGAATAAATTTTAACTGTTCCAAATATAACTCATACATGCCGTTTAATTCCAACATGTTGGCGTAAGAAAATCTTGCTTTTGCATTAATTGGATCCAAAAGCAAAGTTCTTTGATATTCATAAACAGAACCAGAATTATCGTATCTACTTTCATATTGTCTTGCATTTTCCAAATGGAACGACGCTAGTTTTTCACGTCGGTAATCATCCAAAGGCAAATAATCTCTAATTTCTAATTCTGTAACAAAACGCATAATTTCATCTTGTGGATTCAATGAAAGCCCAGTAATCCAAGTGTTTACAGATTCTTCTTTTAAACCAAGTTTATTTTGTGCAATTCCTTTTACATACCAAGCATTTGAATTATTTCTATTTCTTCCAATCAAATAATCACTAATATCAATTACGTCGTTATAACGTTCCTGCATATATAAAATTTGCGATAAAAGTTCATATGCTTTTTCAAAATCACTTTTAATTTCAATAGCAATTCTAATTTGCATTTCTGCATTTTTTAAATCGCCTTTCATTATGTTTATAATGGAAGCCAAATAATGAACTTCAGGTTCTCCAGAATAATATTGAAGTGCTTGGCGTAAGTATTTTTCTGCCTGAGTAAAACGTTCTGTTTCTGCACAAACTAATGCCAAAGAAAGCAGAGCCTTTCTATTCATTGGCTGACGTTTTAAAGCTTCTATGTATTCAAGTTCTGCACCAGTAAATTTTCCGTTATATAATTCAATTTCTGCAATTCCAAAATGTGCATCAATATCATTAGGATATTTCTGTAAAACCTGATTAAAAACTTCAAAGGCTGATTGTTTTTCTCCAAGCGCAAGCAAAATTAAACCTTTTAAATTTTGCACTTTTGGATTATTTTTTTCGTATTTTTCTGCATTTTGTAAATAATTTAAAGCCAAATCAAATTCTTCAAGTTTATACGAACAGTTTGCCAAATTAAACCAAGCTTCACTAAAAGCAGGATTAATATTTACAACTTCCAAATAATTTTGAGCAGCAGCGTACCAATTATCATCTTGTTGATATTCCACAGCTTCATCAAAAATCTGTTTTACGGATTTTTTTGAATTACAAAAAACTTGCGAAGACAAACTTAAAATTAATAAAACACAAAAAAAACGATTTCTTTTACTCATCTTTATTTTCTTCTATCTTTTTAATAATTTTTACAAGATTAATTCTATGACCATCCATAGCTTGAATAATAAATTCAAAATTATGCCAAACAACTTTTTCAAATTTTACAGGAACTTTTCCGAATAAATCAAAAACAAAACCACCTAAAGAATCAAAATCTTCATCAGGAAAAGAAGTTTCAATTGTTTCGTTTAAGTCGCCTAAATTAATTCTACCATCACAAAGCCAAGTATTTTCATTTATAAAAACAATATCTTCATTTTCTTTATCAAATTCATCCTGAATATCGCCAACAATTTCTTCAATAATATCTTCCATTGTTACAATTCCAGCAATTCCACCATATTCATCAATTGCAATTGCAATATGAAGATGTCGGCGCTTGAACTCTCTAAGCAATGAATGAATTATTTTAGATTCTGGAACAAAGTAAGGTTTTCTTACAAGACTTGGAATATCAATTTCCGAACCTTCGGCAATTGATTTTAATAAATCTTTTACATATAAAACACCAATTACATTGTCTGTAGATTCTGCATAAACAGGAAATCTTGAATGCCCGCTTGTAATAATCTTTTCAATTAATTCTTCCTTTGAACAATCATTAGGAATAAAATCAACATCAATACGAGGAATCATAACCTCTTTTACAGTTGTTGAAGAAAGCCCTTCAACCCCTTCAATCATATCCTGCTTTTCTTCCTGTATTATTTCTTCCTGTTTACTTTCCGCAGAAACTTCCTGTTCAGAATTTTTACTTTTTAAAAATCCAAATAAACTCATTTTATAATTTTCTCATCCTCTAATTCTTTTAAAATTTCTTCTTGTAATTTAAGCATATCACATTCAGGAGTTTTACCTTTTTCCAAATGTTCTTCAAAATGATCATAACCATTTAAATGAAGCAAACCATGAACCAAAAGGCGTTTTAATTCTGAATTAGAATCTTCTTCAAAATATTCTGCGTTTACTGGCAACATATCTAAACTAATTGCAATGTCACCAACACAACACCAAGTACCTTCTTCGTCTTCATATTCTTCATCATTTTCAAAAGACAAAACATCTGTTGCACTATCTATATTTCGATAATTTTTATTCAATTCTTGAATATAAGCGTCATTACAAAATAAAATTGAAACTTCTTCGCCATCAAAATTCAATTTTGACATTACTTTTTGGCAAAATCCTTCTACATCATTAATCCATTTTGGTTCAGTTATGCCGTCTTGCACTGAAATTAAAATTCTATTACTCATTTTTACCACCGTTATTTTTTTCTGTATTTTTTGGCACAATTTTTACTTCTGACTTTTGTTCAGATTTTTCATCTGATTTTTGAGAATCTTTTTGCTCATCATTTTCCTGTTTTTTCTGATCTGGATATTCAATTCTACTGTGATAATATCCTGCTAAAACTTGAACAAAAGCTTCTTTAATTTTTGAAACATCGCGGAAAGTTAAATCACAATTATCTAACTGCTTGTGTTCAACTTTTGCGTTAATTAATGTAGTAATAAATTTTTCAAGTCTAGTAACAGAAGGATTTTCCAAAGTTCTACAAGCTGCTTCCACTGTATCTGCCAACATAACAACAGCCGACTCTCTTGTAGAAGGAGGATTTCCAGGATAAATAAAACTTTCTGGAGTTAAAGTTGGATCTTTTTCTTTTGCTTCATTATAAAAATATGCAATAAGACTATTTCCGTGATGTTCTGCAATAATATCAACAACAGCTTTTGGAAGATGAAGTTGTTGCCCTTTTTCAATTCCTTTTTTTACATGACTTTTAATTACAGATGCAGAAAGTGTTGGGTTAATTTCATCATGCTTATTTTGTCCCTGTTGATTTTCAACAAAGTACTGAGACTGTTCAATTTTTCCAATATCATGATAATATGAGCCCACTCTTGCAAGTAATGCATTTGCACCAATTTCGCGGCAAGCATTTTCTGCAAGTTGGGCAACCATCATAGAATGATTATAAGTTCCACTTGCGTTTACAAGCATTTTTCTGATTAAAGGATTATTTACATCACTTAAATCCATTAATCTAAATACTGATGATGTATTCAAAATAATTTCTAATGGAGTTAAAAAACCAAGTGTTAATATTCCAGAAATAAATCCATTTACAGCAACACCAATAATTGAGCGCCCCATATTTGTAAAAGTTTCATTAAAAATAACAATAATCAAAATTAAAATTACAACATTATACAAAGCCAAAATGATTGAAGCAAAAACAAGATCTATTCTTTTTTCAATTTTATGAACAATTACAACAGAACACAAAGAAGTTGCCAATGTATAAATAAAAGGTTCTAAAGCCCATCCACAGGCATTTAGTACACCAAAAGACATTACAAAAGATAAAATAATAGATTCGGTTTTTCCATACAAAACTGTTATCAGCATTATAAACAACGAAGCCGGAATAATAATGGTTATTGCATAAGGATTAGAAAATAAATCTAACTTTCTGCCAAAAGCAACAACAAAATATACAATAATAAAAAATATTACCTGAACTAAAATTTCTCTGAACATTTGCTGATGTTTTGGAATTAAAAACAAAATTAACAAAAACCAGCCAGTTACAAGAAGAAACAAATAAAGTTCATTATTAGCAAAAGCTCTATAATCAATATACAAAGGCGATTCAGACATTTTTCTAAGTTTATCCAAACTTTCTTCTGTTATAGCAAAACCTTTTCTAATTATTTTTTCGCCCTCTTGCACAGAAACAGCATTATTTTCATCAGCAGGCAAAGTTTTATTTGCAATAATAGTTCTGTCGGCAATTTGTCCAATTTCAAAACCGTCTAAATCAAAACTTGCAACAGTTTGAGTTGTACTAATGTTTACAAAATTCAATGCAGAAATTGAAACAAAAGCAATTAACATTAAACTTAATAGTATTGAATTCTTTTTTATAAAGTCTGTTAAAATGGAAAAATACAAATTTTTTCCATCTTCATTCTTTTCACTCTTTTCAATTTTTTCTTTATTCATTTTCATAAGCCTTTACAATTTTCTTTACTAAATGATTTCTAACAACATCATCTGTTGTTAGTTCCATAAAACCAATATCATCAATTTTATATAAAACATTCAAAGCATGAATTAGCCCTGAAGTTTGTTTTTTAGGTAAATCAACTTGAGTTTGATCACCCGTTATAAACACTTTTGAACTTTCGCCCATTCTTGTTAAAAACATTTTCATTTGAGCAATTGTTGTATTTTGTGCTTCATCTAATATAATAACAGCATTATTCAATGTTCGTCCACGCATATATGCCAAAGGTGCAACTTCAATAATTCCTGCTTCAAAAAGGTGCTTTACATTTTCAATTGGCAAAACAGATTCCATTGAATCGCGCAAAGGACGCAAATAAGGATTAAGTTTTTGTTCTAAATCACCAGGTAAAAAGCCAAGGTTTTCGCCAGCTTCTACAACAGGTCTTGTAATTATTAATTTATTTTTTTTTCTAGACAATACAAGAGACAAAGCCTGAGCCACTGCCAAAAAGGTTTTTCCACTACCCGCAGCCCCAGAACAAAACACCATATCTTTTTCTTGTAATAATGAAATGTATTCAGCTTGATTTTGAGTTCTTGGATAAATTCGCTTAAAAGCACCTGGAATATTAATACAAATTTCTTCTTTATTAACTTTCTTTTGAGTATTTAAAACCGAAACAACTATATCTTCCGTATTTTTTGCACCATCATTAATTTCATCTATAATTCTGTCAATAATAAATTGAAACTTTTGACAAATAGCTGAATCACTATTTTCAATTGAAAGTTCATTTCCTTTTGTAAATACAGGAATTCCAAGATGATTTTCGATGAGTTTTAAATTACTGTCATTAGTTCCACAAACACAAGAAAGCACTTTATTATCTGGAACTATAATTGTAAATTCGTTATTCAATAAATTTCCTTACCTATCTTTCTATTTTAAACATACATTAACAATTGTCAACTTATTAAACAATTAAAACACAAATGATTACAAAATTTTTCTATTCAAGTTTCCAAGTTCCGTAATCATCAACAATTTGAGTTTTAATTGCTTCAATTGGACGCCAAACAACACCAATTGTTATGTATGGATCAAAACTATATTGCGTTTTTCCTTTATTCGTTATTAATCTTGGTTCCATTTTAAACAACATTTTAAAATCCCAATCATGTAAATTATGTGTAATTTCAAAATTCAAAGATTTTAATTTAAATCCAGAACCTTTTCTTAAAGTTTCATCATCAAACCTAAAGGAATTAAACAAATCAATAAAAAAGTTTTCTTCACCAGGAATTCTTCCTGAATGCCCCAAAGTAGACTGTACATATCTATACAAAACAGAGTTTCTTGATGTAGAAGAAAAGGTAAATGTCAAAAACTCATTAATTGTAAAAGATATTGAAGGAGAAAATAACAAGTAACTGTTTGTTGGTCTAATTAAATCAACAACAACATTTGTATTTATACCAGGCTTAAATGTAATTCTTTTAAACCAAGTCTTAAATGTTGGCAAAGTTGGTGCAATAGTTAAAGATGCAGAATATGGTAAAAATTCTTTATCTTCTCTTAAAATCCATCCTTGATTATCATCAAAATCAGCACCCTTTGTATAAGACATTACATAAGAAGCTGTAATTCCTTTCCAACTAGCAGACAATTTTAAACTATCAGGATTATTATCCTCCAAATTGTAATTAAATGATTCAGAAAAAATTAACGAAGAATTAAACAATGAAACGCTAAGTGATTGTTGCAAAGGATTTTTTGTAAAAACAGAAGAATCTTTTTCTTTTTGAGAAATTCCACCAGCCAAAGAAAATGAAACAAATGGAAATTTTAAATTCAAATTAGCAGTATATTGTTTTAATTGAGGAGGCATTACAATAGAAAATGTTACAGATTGCTTAAATAAGCCGTCCATTTCTGAAGAAGCCAAAATAAAATTAACATTATTTGTTGTGACAGATTCTGCATCCTTAAAATCTAAAGGTAAAGTATCCCATTCAGGATTATCAATATCACCTAAGAATTTTAATCTTAACAATTTAAAATTTGTATTCCATGTAATTCCAGATTCACTTATGTAAGGTAAAAACTTAAAAGGATAAAAACCAATAGAATTTGAATTGGCTATATCTTGCCTTTTGGCATTAAAATCGGCAAGTTTTAACGCATTTACAGAAGATTCTGAATATCCTCCCGGTGCATCAACTAGGACAAAAGGATGTTCTTGAATATGAGGAGTATAAGTTAAAGAATTAGATAAAGAAAATAATCCATCAGCATATTTAAAAGAACTATTCAAAGAAATTGGCAATGAAAAACTGTACATATATGAACGAATAGTTTTCCAATCAAAATCATCAGATTGGGCAAAACTTTCTGATGAATAAGACATTTGAGTATTAAAGGTTGCGTTAATTGAATATCCTAAATTATAAGAAATTCCAGAAACTTTATTTATTGACGGATTTGTGAAAGCCAACTCTGGAAGTACCATTGTATAATATTCAGACTCAATATTTTCTTCTGCCAAAACAGAAGAAGCTTCTACTTCATTTTGAGTTTCTGTTGAAGATTCGTTTGCAAGTTGAGAAACAGATTTTAATTCATCTGGTTTGTTTAAATCTATTAAATAATTAATTTTTTTATTTGAAGATGCTTTTATAAAAGGATACTGAAAAACATTTCCACTAACAGAAACACGTAAATTTACAGGAGTAATTTGAGATGGGTAATAAAATTTTCTTTGTGGTGTATAAGTTGTCCAACCATCAGTTGGAGCATCACTTTCCCATTTTGTTGTTACAGATGAAAAATTCACAAATGAAGAAGTTGAAATTGAAAGTGAATTTATATATGGTTTTACAATCTGTGGTAAAGTGGGTGTAAACGATGTATCTAATTTCCATGTAAAAGAAGATATTTCTATAACTGTTTCATCTTCATCAGAAGCCCCCATTGCATTTTCAAGAAAATAACTAATCCAATCCATATGTTCACTTCTAGAAGTTAAAAAATCATAAGAATAAAATGGATCTGAATATAATGGGAAAGAAAGTATAACTGTAAAAGGTTTTGACATTTCAAATGTAAAATTTACACTGTATCTAAATGGAAGTTTTAATCCTAAAAAATTTGATTCATCCTTATATCGTTTTCCCGTACCAGATGCATAAATTGAAAAATTATTACCAGACGAAAAAATTGTGTTAGAAAAAGCTAACGATGCACCAAAATTTAACTTATTAAAAAATGAGTTTTTTGGTAAAAAATTCATATCAAAACCTGCCATAAACCCTAGTTTTGAATACCAATCAACCATAAGTTTTATATAATTAGTAGTATCGCCTTTATAATCTTCATCAAGATTTCGTAACATTAAACCTTCTAATTTTTGTTCCTTCAATGTACTATGACGTAAAAAATTTCGCAAAGATTCAACTGCTTGGGTAGCAGAAGATTCTGTTGAAGATGACGAATCAGAAGTTGAAGATTCTGGTAAAGGTTTTCGGCCAAACAAATACAAAGTATTATTAATGGCGTTTCCTTTTCTATCTGTATATGAAAAAACAGGATTAAAAACAAGTTCATCTTTTGGATAATAAAAGGCTGGAAAATACATTACAGGAACAGGCCCAACATATAAAAGAGCATTCAAAAAAGCAAATTCACCACCTGGCAACAACCAAGTTCTAGATGCTTTTATTTGCCAGTGAGGATCTTCTTCATCGCAAAAAGTTAATCTTGAATTTTTAAAAGAAATTACATTATTGTTAGTTTTTCCAAAAATTTCAGAAAAAACAACTAAAACAGAATCAGAAGGCAAAGAAAAAGCATCTGTATTCCCCATAACAACTCTTGCGCCATCAAAAACACCTTCCATTGTTTTTGTATTCAACAACACAGATGAGGCAGAAGTTTTATCTTCACCTCCGCTAGATTTTTTTTGAATAATTTCTACAGTTCCCTCTGCATAAAGCATTTCTGTTTTTCTGTCATAAACAACACTATCAGCTCTAACGACAGTTGTATCATCATTTTTCTTTATAGAAAGTTCAACATTTCCATCAAGAAAAATTGAATCATTTCCTGTCTCTTCAGATTTTTTATATTCAGTACGCCTCGCATTATTAATAACAATTGTTGTAATTTCTTCTGCAAAAACAAATGAAAAACAAAAAATAAGAGAAAATAAAACTATAATTTTTTTAAACTTCTGACCAATACTCATTTATTAATTTGAATATATTATGTTTAATTTAACGATTATTGGCAAGCATTGGGCCAATAAATTGCCCCGTAAAACTTTCTTTTACCTTAGCAACATCTTCTGGCGTTCCTGTGGCAATAATATTTCCACCACGGTTCCCACCTTCAGGACCAATATCAATAATAAAATCAGCCTGACAGATTACATCCAAGTTGTGCTCAATCATTACAACGCTGTTTCCTTGGTCCACAAGACGCTGAATAACAGACATAAGCTGCTTTACATCTGCAAAATGAAGCCCCGTAGTTGGCTCATCCAGAATATACAAAGTTTTGCTAGTTGCAGGACGAGCAAGTTCATTTGCTAGTTTTACCCGTTGCGCTTCACCACCACTCAAAGTTAATGCATTCTGACCAAGTTGAATATATCCAAGGCCAACAGATTTTAATGTTGCAATCTTTCTATAAATGTGTGGAATACTTTCAAAAAAGTCGCAAGCTTCATCAATAGACATATTCAAAACATCATTAATTGTTTTTCCTTTATAAACAACTTCCAATGTTTCTTTGTTAAAACGTTTTCCGCCACAAACTTCACACTGCACATAAACATCTGGCAAAAAGTTCATTTCAATTACATTTTCGCCAGCCCCCTGACAATGCTCACAGCGACCACCTTTTACATTAAAACTAAAACGCCCTTTTTGATACCCACGAGCCTTACTTTCTGGCAAACTTGCAAACAAATCTCTAATTGCGTCAAAAACTCCAACATAAGTTGCAGGATTAGAACGCGGTGTTCGCCCAATTGGACTTTGATCAATGTTAATTACTTTATCAACATTTTCAATTCCAAAAACACCTTCACACGCCCCAACATCATAATTTGTCCGCATAATTTTATTGCTAACAGAAGGATATAAAATATCGCTCATCAAAGTAGATTTTCCAGACCCACTAACGCCAGTAATACAAGTAAAACACCCAAGCGGAATATCTACACTAACATTTTTTAAGTTGTGTTCAACAGCACCCTTAATTTGAATAAATTTTCCGTTACCTTTACGGCGCTCCAAAGGAATATCCATTTTTAAAGTTCCCGCCAAATACTGCCCAGTTAAACTTTCTGCAACTTTTTCCACTTCAGAAGGAGTTCCAGCAGCAACAATTTGCCCGCCGTTTACACCAGCCCCCGGCCCCAAATCAATTAAAAAATCTGCCGTACGCAAAGTCTGTTCATCATGTTCAACAACAATTACAGAATTTCCGTGATCACGCAAAGTAATTAATGTATCAATAAGACGCTGATTATCACGCTGATGAAGCCCAATACTAGGTTCATCCAAAATGTACATAACGCCACACAAAGCCGACCCAATTTGAGTTGCAAGTCTAATCCGTTGCGCCTCACCACCACTCAAAGTTTCTGCAGCCCGCTCCAAAGTAAGATATTCAAGCCCAACATCCCGCAAAAAAACAAGCCGTGCTTTAATTTCTTTAAGAATTTGCTCACCAATTTTTTGTTCAGTTTCAGAAAGTTCCAAAGAATCAAAAAATGCAATAGTTTCAGAAACAGAAAGACAAGACAAATCCCAAATATTTTTATTACCAACAGTAACACCCAACGCTTCTAGACGCAAACGCTTACCATGACAACAAGAACATTCCGCCACATCCATATACTTTTCTTCAAGACTAGTACGTTGAGCTTCACTCCAAGATTCCGCATAACGACGCTTCATATCTGCAACAATACCATTCCATGGACGCTTATATTCAGAATAACCTTCACCACTCTGCTTTTGGTAAATCCAATGCAAAACCTTAGATTCATCACCATTAATCAAATAATCAAATTGCTGCGTCGTCAAAGTGTTCAAAGGAGCATCAAGAGAAAAACCCGCTTCATCAGCAACTGCCTTAAAAATAGCAGAGTTCCAAGCACTATCAGGATTATAATATGGAAAAGCCCTTTCATTAAAAGAAAGAGATGTATCAGGAAGGATTTTATTCATATTCCATTCCATCTTTTCACCAAGCCCCGTACATTCCGGACACGCCCCAAAAGGATTATTAAAAGAAAAAAGTCTAGGCTGCAAATCTGGAACCGAAATTCCACAATCAGGACAAGCATTTTTTTGCGAAAAGAACACTTCCTCATCCTTGTCCCCAACACGTCTAGTTACAATTACAATACCATTAGCATCACGTAAAGCAATTTCAATACTATCAGCAAGACGAGTTCTAACCTCTGGCGAAACAATAATTCTATCAACAACAATTTCAATAGTATGCTTTTTTTGCTTATCAAGCTTAATATTATCTTCAAGCTGAGCCATTACACCATCAATTCTGGCACGCACAAAACCAGACTTTTTAGCATCTTCCAAAATTTTTAAATGTTCACCCTTTTTACCACGAATAACAGGCGCCAAAATCTGAATCTTAGTTCCCTCTTCCCAAGACAAAACAGAATCAATAATTTGGTCAACAGACTGCTCCCGAATTTCACGCCCACACTGCGGACAATGAGCATGCCCAATACGAGCAAACAACAAACGATAATAATCATAAATTTCGGTAATAGTTCCAACAGTAGAACGAGGATTTTTATTTGTAGATTTTTGTTCAATAGAAATAGCAGGCGAAAGCCCTTCAATCAAATCAACATCAGGCTTGTCCATACGCCCCAAAAATTGCCTAGCATAACTAGAAAGACTTTCCATATAACGACGCTGACCTTCAGCAAACAAAGTGTCAAACGCCAAAGAACTTTTACCAGACCCACTAAGTCCAGAAATTACAACAAGCTTATTCCTAGGAAAACTAACATTCACATTTTTTAAATTATGTTCCCTAGCCCCTCGAATTACAATATTTTCGTTCATAATACATAAGTATAGTGTTTATTTAATTTTATATCAATAGTTTTTAAAATTAATTAAAAATTACATATTCCAAATTATTGTCAAAAAAGAAAAAATAATATTATAATCATACAAAAATAATAAAGTCGTTTTAAGACAAAAAAGGAGAATGCTTATGAAAAAATTTGTTTACGGGCTACTTTTTACTGCTATCACAATTATTTGTAGCTCTTGTACACAAAATCCTGGGGGGGGTACAATCGTATAGTACCAACAATATCAGGAGTTGAAAACGGAGCAACTAATGTTGATCCAACTACTGTAAAGAAAATTGAATTAAAATTTCCAGTAGCAATGGATAGAAATTACAAAGATTATGTCTATTCATATATGAACAATCAAAAAGAAGACTTGTACTATGATTTAGTTTCTTCAAAATGGACTAATGATTTTACTTATGAATTCGAAGTTTTATTAGCTTACGAAAAAGAATATAAAGTTACAATCAACTACAAAGGCACAGATGTTGAAGGATATGATTCTAATGTTTTTTTTAGAGACCAAAATGGTAATTTTGCAGAAGAATTTGTTATCAAT
>JAEIGA010003055.1_pt1 | contig 26355 bp, 24 predicted proteins | sample 9270691 | NCBI WGS metagenome assembly JAEIGA01 (sample SAMN17057246, study PRJNA624740) | gut metagenome | biome: biome; isolation source: fecal sample | host: Bos grunniens | place: China: Xizang | collected 2019 | reverse complement strand
CGCCATGCAGGAACTTATGAGATTCCATCGGTTAAATTCGCTTATTTTGATACCGAATCTCGTTCATTCAAGACGCTTCAGACAGAATCTTATACGTTGAAAGTCAATAAGTCTAAGGAAGGAACCGGACAGACGGTTTCCAACTATACAGGCCAGCAGCAAGATGTACAGCAATTGAATCAAGATATACGTTACATCAAAAAGGGAAATGTTGAGTATCAGCAGGTTGGAAAAACCTTTTTGGGAACGTGGAAATATTGGGTGTCATATCTTGTGCCCATGTTTTTCTTTGTGCTTATAGTTTTGATGGGTCGCCGACGTGTTGCAGTGAATGCGAATGTGGCGCTTACTCGAGGCAAAAAAGCAAATAAGGTAGCTTTGAAGAGATTGAAGACAGCTAAGAAACTGCTTGACAACCATGATATAGGCATGTTCTACGATGAAGTCCTTCGTGCTCTTTGGGGATATGTAGGCGACAAATTCAACATGTCACAAGAGTCTCTCAATAAAGAGAATATAGAACATGCACTCAGTTCTCGCAATGTGCCAGCAGAATACATTCAGCAATTCATCAAGGCACTCAACGATTGTGAGTTTGCTCGTTTCGCACCAGGCGATACCAATGCCAATATGGAAAATTTGTACAATAGTGCCATTGATGCAATCAGTAAGATGGAGGATAATTTATGATGAAGATTTTTTTTACTTTAATATTATCAGTTTGTGTATCAGCCTTTTCTGTTGCAGCAACAAAAGCAGATGCTGATGCACTTTATGAGCAAGGGAAATACGAAGAGGCAGCATCAAGCTATGAATGGGTGCTGGAAAACGAAGGGGTAGCAGCTGAAGTTTATTACAACCTAGGCAATTGCTACTATAAAATGGATGAGATACCTCTTGCCATCCTTAACTATGAACGTGCTTTTCTTCTAGACCCAGGCGATGGCGATATACGTGCAAATCTAGCCTTGGCAAGAGGAAAGACAGTTGATAAAGTTGTGCCTCCTTCCGAGATGTTTTTTGTTACTTGGTGGCGCAACCTTACAAATTGTATGAGCATTGATGAATGGGCGATGTTGGGAGTCAGTTCTTTTATATTCATGCTGTTAGGCATTCTTGTCTATATGTTTGTACCTCTGCTCTTGGCTCGTAAGATTGGTGTGTATGGAGCAATGGCGCTGTTTGTTTTTGTTGTGGTGGCAAATTTTGCGGCGATTTCGCAGCATCGGGATCTGACTAATCGTGATACTGCTATTATTTTGACGCCGTCAGTTGCCGTAAAAAGTTCCCCGAGTGAAAAAAGTACAGACCTCTTCCTCATTCATGAAGGCTCAAAGGTTGAAATTGTTGACAGTTCAATGTCTGAATGGATAGAAGTGAAGTTTGAAGAAGGGAAACAGGGCTGGATTCCTGTTAGTGCAGCAGAAATTATATGAACGAGCTTAACGAATTAGATCATCAGCTTACGCTTGCCATCAATGGTAGCGATAGTCTTTTCTGGGACAATGTGATGTACACAGTCACTGACACCTTTTCGTGGTCATTGGTCATTTTGGCGTTGTTAATTATCATATTCAAGAACAATAGTTGGAAAGAAGCATTGATGATTTACATCACTTTGGCGTTGCTTATTTTTGTGGCAGACCGTATTTGTTCTGGACTAGTCAAACCAATGGTAGCGCGATGGCGACCCACACAAGACCCTGAACTGATGTATATGATTGATGTTGTTCGTGGATATCGTGGTGGGCGCTTCGGCTTCTTTTCTGGCCATGCTTGCAATACAATGTGTGTTGCCGTCTTTCTTTCATGGCTTTTTCGTTCTCCCAAAGTGATAGTGACCTTGCTCTTCTGGTCGTTTACAACTACCTTTACACGCTTGTATTTAGGTGTACATTATTTGGGTGACATATGTGTAGGGTGGACTGTCGGAGCCATCCTGGGAACAGCTTTCTATTTTTTTATGGAGCATGTTCACAAAAAGATAGGGATGAAACGGCTTATATCAGAGCAATTTACTTCTACAGGCTATTTGAAAAGCGATATGGATACTTTTATGACAGTTGTGTTTTTCAACTATATAGGAGTGCTTATTGTTGCTTTAACTCTTGGAATAGCTTAGCTGTAACGGCACCCTTATCTTCGCTCTCCGCCTTTCTGCATCCATAAATCCATTTGTTGGGTGTCGATTGTTAAGACTCCGTTATGTAGGAGTGAAGCAGCATAAGCCTGTTTGGGAAGGATTTTTTAACCATAAATCGAACAATATGAAAAAAGATTTTTTTGAGACTTTTTGTAGCAGAAGAAGCATTGGAGTTGCCTGTATGCTGTTGCTAACGATGTTGCCCGTCTATGGGAAAGGAACTGCAGAAAAGGATATGGGAGCTTATCTATTTACGTTTTTCAACGACCCAACTCATAGCCTATTCATGGCTGTAAGTTATGATGGTTATACTTTTACGGCAGTAAACGAGGGGCAACCAGTCATTAGCGGTGACTCTATAGCTGCTCAACGTGGCATTCGTGATCCGCATATTTATCGCGCTCCCAATGGGATGTTTTATATTGCTATGACAGACTTGCATGTGTTTGGCAAGCAGCGAGGACTTAGGAAGACCCAATGGGAACGTGACGACAAGTATGGTTGGGGTAACAATCGAGGACTGGTATTGATGAAGTCGAAGGACCTCATTCACTGGACGCATACGGAAGTGTTTGTCAATGAAACTTTCCCTGAAAATTTTGGAGAGCTTGGTTGTGCATGGGCACCGCAGACGATTTGGGACCCTGCCGTAGAGAAACTGATGGTTTATTTTACGATACGTCAGCATCCTGGTGGTCGTACAAAACTCTACTATAGCTATGCTAATGAGGAGTTTACGGCGCTGGAGACAGAACCGCAATTGCTTTTCGAATATCCAGACGAGAGTATTCAGGTGCTTGACGCTGATATTTGTCCGATGCCCGATGGGCGTTACTTTATGACTTACGTTTCGCAAGAAAATCCTGGTGGTATCAAATACATGATATCAGATAGCATTAACCAGTATGATGATTACCATGCAGAACAGATTGATACGGAGCCGCGAGGTTGTGAAGCTCCTAATACATGGAAACGTATTGGCGAAGACAAGTGGGTGATAATGTATGATGTTTTCAGCGTAAATCCCCACAATTTCGGCTTTGTGGAGACTTCTGACTTTAAGAGTTTCACACCATTAGGTCATTTGAATGAAGGTGTGATGCGTGCAACAAATTTCTCTACCCCCAAACATGGAAGTGTTATTCAGATAACAAAGCGTGAGGCGAAAAGGCTGGAAAAGTATTGGAAAAAACAGGCGAAGAAGAAGTAGAGGCGGATTTTTTTAAGTCCATGTCAGGACGATAACCCGTCGGGTTGTCTCATCAACCCTATATAGTTCAGAACTTCTGCGGTTTACGACCCAGGCAATTTCTTCTCCATCCATGAGAAGAAGTTGCCTTTCTTTTTCGAAAAGGTTCAGTTTGAGGTCTGTGAGATAGTCGCTGAGCAACTTTCTCTTTCCCTTCATGCCAAAAGGGGCGAAAGTGTCGCCAATTTGTGGAGTTCGGAGAGTCAAGGGGCCATGTAGTTTGTCTGCATCGAGGTAGGCTGTATGAGGGTCTTTCTTGATATGGACTTTCTCGATGGGAAGTTCTTTTTGTTCAAGCATTCCTGACGGGTAATCAATACTTTCAAGGATGATGGTGTTGCGGTCAATCAGCAGCCGTCGTCCATTGGACATGAATATTTTGCTGCTTTCGTTCAGTGAGTTAAGTACGTCTTTCAGTTGCTGTTTGTTAAATCCGATAGGGGAGAGCAGTTCGTGCAAGACGGATATTGGGGAAGCCTGTTGCAGGAGCCTATTGATAATAATGTGTGTCTCTCCATTTTCCTTTTGGATACAGCATTCCTTAATGGCTGCACTAATCGCCTGACGGTACACGTTTTGTACTTCGTTCAGGTTCTCGATTGTAGAGGTTATGTTGTGCATGACGCCTTTGTTGATGCTTTCCAGCAGAGGCAGTACATTTAGCCTTACTTTGTTGCGTGCATAGTCGTCTTCCAGGTTTGTGTGATCGGTTATGTGCTCCAGGCCTTCCTGGCGCAGATGCTCCAGTATTTCCTGTCTGGTCAGGCAGAGCAAGGGGCGTATGACATCACCATTCTTGGATTGCATCCCGCACAACCCTTTGATGCCTGTACCTCTGGATAGATTCAGCAAAAGGGTCTCAATATTGTCATCTTTATGATGTCCGACAGCAATGGCTTCGGCCTTCCACTTAGCTTTTAGCAAACGAAAGGCGTCGTACCGCAATTCGCGTGCTGCCATTTCTATGCTTATTTTATGCTCTTTTGCATACAGGGTGGTGTCGAAATCTACTTTATGGTATGCCAATCCATGCCTCTTGCATAATTGTTCGGCAAACAGTTCGTCTCGCAGGCTTTCTTCTCCGCGAAGATGAAAGTTACAATGTACTGCCATAACTTCGTATCCGAGTTGGTTCAGTATGCTGACAAGGCATACTGAATCGGGACCTCCACTTAGCCCGACTAACACCCGCGCATTGTCATTTAGTAGACTGTGCTGATGAATGTACTTTTGTACTTTTCTCCGTATTCTTTCCATTTTATCGCTGCAAAAGTACTTCTTTTTCATGACTTTTTATCTTAAAACAAAAAATTACTGCAAAAAACTTCGAGAAACCTTTGCCGTTAAGACAAAAAGTGCTACCTTTGCATTCGCAAAAGCAAACATGGTGCGTTGGATGAGTGGCTTAGTCACCGGTCTGCAAAACCGTTTACACCCGTTCGAATCGGGTACGCACCTCCAGAAGCAAGACTCACATAGGGTCTTGCTTTTTTTGCAATCATCTGAGCGTCTCAGTCACCTATGACTTCATCGTTGAATTTCTCTTTTGTTTTTCCAAAATTCCTTTTTAGACGGAAGAAATTCTGTATGCTTCATTCTAGCCATCGGTGACATATGGTTTTCCTGATATAATTTGGAAGAAGTATTGTTTGCAACTGGTGAGATAGGCGAGAGCTATCGCGAGGCGTTGGGTGGTTTTGTCGAAAAAAGTGAGTTTTTGTGTACCGAGCGTATCAGATGTTTCAGTTCGGTTTCAGAGGTTCAATTATGTACCAATCCTTTTAAAATACCATATAACTAATTAATAATAAATTAAATTATACATATAACATAAGTATTGGTGACCCTCCGAAAATCAATTGAGACAACTGAGACGGAAACGCTTGGTATTTTAATTTTTTTACCTAATATGCAGATTATCAATCATATACGATGTTTCTAAAACAACTACGCCAAAGATGCCTGCCCTCGGAAAGGGGAATGAGTGCATCAAATTGCTGCTCTTGCAGGCTTCAAAAGGTATGTCTGTCTCCTTATTTCGCAGCTTTTCCTTCTTCTTCTTGGCGCACAATCAGCGGTGTGGGAATTCTGTATCACACTTCACTTGGAAGGGATTGTGTGGGAAAATAGTTCATCTCGTAGCCAATTTGTGATGCATTATGTTAGAGAATGCAACATTATTACGATGAAGGGTGCAATGTAATTGCAATGACGAGTGTAGCGTAATCGTGATGAAAGGAAGGGCGGATGAGTGGATGAGAGAGGGGCAGCAGGGGTAAAAAAACGGCTGGGCATCGTGCCTAGCCGTTCATCTTGTGGAGATGGAGGGGATTGAACCCTCGTCCAAACAAGGAAGCCATATGCTTTCTACATGCTTATTCTTGCCTTCGGTTTTCGTGATGCAGCAAGACCAAGACCACCAACTGCACCCTTATCCTCTAAAATTTCATCAAGAGAGCGAGGCCGCCCCTGACTATTCCTGATTTTATAGCACCGCTGGTCAGAACGCTTCAGGACAGGAGCTTTCTGGGCGATGTCTCGTTCCCTCGCCTAGCAAGGGAATTAGGCCAATCTACTATACTTCGATTAAGCAGCGAGAGCGTAACGATTTTCGCCAATTAATTGTTTGATGTCTGAGATTAAAGAGAGGGGCATCGACTCTCTGCATGCTTACATACCACTCCATCTTGCTGTCAAATCCAGTCATCCCCAAAGGTTTCTGTCGCTAACATCTGCGATGAAGCTTTTGTGGCTACAAATTTACAAGCTTTTGTTGTTCTATCAAAAAGTTTTAACTAATTTTTTATTTTATATCAAAGAAATTATGGATTTTTTGTTTTTCTCCAGCTAAGATGATGATATCGTCTTCGTTGAGGACAATGTTGGGATCAGGGTTGATGATTGTCTCATTTGTTGGCCGCACTATGCCTATGACGATGCAGCTTCCAACTTCTCGAATGCCTGAATTCATGATGCTTTTTCCGCAGAGAGGGGAGGCAGCTGTAATGGTATAGTTGTCTATGATTATTTTTGTGTTGTGAGTATCTTTTTCTGTGTCTGGATAAATGCTTGTGTCAAGCATGCTGTTGAATTGTGCGATGTCGGATTCTGTGCCTGCGATGATGAGCTTGTCGCTTGGATAAATGCGATGGTTTCCGCCGGGAATGTTAATGTTGATGCCACCTCGTATGATTCTCACGATGTTGGCGCCTGTTGTGTTTCTGATGCTTAAATCTTTAAGTGTTTTCCCTGAAAAGGCGGAGTTGTATGGAACTTCTATTTCAGCAATGTTCATGTCGAGTCTAAGCAGCGTTGCTTCGACTTCTTTTTCCAGGCCTCGTTTTGATTCTGCCAATCTTTCGCGTGCATAGAGATTTTCGTTGAACAGGCGTAAGAAATGATTGATGCCTGGAGTCATGGATATGTTGATGAAAATGAGTTTGGCAATCTGTTTGCGACGTGAGGTTCGTCTCTTTCTTTTTTTGCCAGAAGAATCTGTCTGTCGCTTTTCTGTGTAGCTGTCTAACATTTTTCTGGTTCCTGCGCTCATGTGTCTTTCGAAAAATGCCAGTGTAGGATAGGCGAGACGCATGATGTAGGGAGTCAGGAAGGTGGTGGCGACGCTGACTGCTACGACTATGGGGTACAAGTGTGAGTCTGTTACTTTCAGGTCTTGTCCAAGACTGGCAATGATGAATGCAAATTCTCCAATTTGAACCAATGAGAAGCCTGTCTGGAGTGCAACTCTTAGTGGCTGTCCAGACAGGAGTGTTCCCAAACTTCCAAATACAATTTGTCCTATGATGACAACCAGCGTGATGATGGTGATAGGGAACCAGTATTGTATAAACAGGGATGGGTCTATCATCATGCCGACAGAGACAAAAAAGATTGCGCCAAAGATGTTTTTGACGGGTTGTACGAGGTGCTCAATTCTTTCGGCTTCAATGGTTTCGGCTAAAACAGAACCCATGATGAATGCCCCAAGTGCGCTGCTGAATCCTGCTTGCACGGCAAGCAGGACCATGCCCAGACAGAGGCCAATGGAGAATATGGTCAGTGTTTCGTTATTAAGATGCTGCTTAAATTTTTTAAGGAAAGTAGGAATGAGTGCTATGCCAAGGATAAACCACATGACTATATATAAAACCAGTTTCCCGATTTGCCATAGCAGTTCCTGGCCTTCAAATTCATTTTTTGCAGCAATAGAAGTGAGGAGCACCATAAGGATGATGGCGAACAAATCTTCGACAACGAGTATGCCAAAACATACGTTAGCAAAGCGGTGATTGCGTAAGCCTGCTTCTTCTATTGCCTTGAAAACGATAGTGGTAGAAGACATGCAAAGCATTCCTCCAAGGAACAAGGCGTTCATGCTGTTCCAGCCTAGCAAATAGGCGGTGAGCATGCCTGCTGCCATCATGCCTGTTACGATGACTCCAGCTCCGATGAGGGCTGTACTGCCTACTTTCAACAACTTCTTGAACGAAAATTCAAGTCCAAGGCTGAAAAGAAGGAACAAGACGCCAATCTCTCCCCAGGTCTCAACATTTTCAGTATTGTTAACCCATGATTCTCCAAGCATATGTGGACCAACCAGCAGTCCTGCAACGATATAGCCTAGAACAACAGGCTGTTTAAAGAGTTTGAACAGCAGGCTCGTTACGCCTGCTGTGAGCATGATGATGCAGAGGTCTTCTATCATTTTTTATATGGTTGTAGGTATAATGCTAGTTAGCTGCATCTTCCTCCAAGCGTTTTCCCCACAAATAATATTGTGTGTCTTTGGCAATTATGTTAGAAAGCAGCAAAAGAGAGAGGAGGTTAGGGATGGCCATCAAGGCGTTCATAATGTCAGATAATCCCCAAACGAGTGCAAGACTCATGGTCGCGCCAGCATAAACTAACAGAATATAGACGATTCTGTAAAAGATGATGCCTCGTTTGCCAACAAGGTATTCTACGGCCTTTTCTCCATAGTAGCTCCATCCGAGAATGGTTGAAAAGGCAAAAGTGATAATGCCGAATGTGAGAATAGGGGTCCCGACATATGGGATGAGGCCGAATGCTTTTTTTGTCAGCATGCCACCGTCGCTTTGGTCAATTTCTGGGCTTGCGATGATGCTGGAGACGATGACTAGCCCTGTGATGGCACAGATGACTACGGTGTCCCAAAATGTGCCTGTGGAAGAAACTAATGCTTGTCTGACCGGATTGCGTGTCTGTGCTGCAGCGGCTACAATCGGTGCCGAACCCATACCTGATTCATTAGAAAACAGACCTCGTGCAATTCCATATCGTGCTGCTGCCATCAGTACGGTTCCGGCGGTTCCTCCGCCAATGGCTTTAAGGGAAAATGCCTCGCTGATAATGAGGGAGATGGCATTTCCCAGATGCTCACGGTTGATAAATAAGATGTAAGCGCAGCCGAGTGTATAAAATGCAGCCATCAAAGGTACTAAGGCCGTACACCATTTTGCGATGCTTTTCACTCCGCCAATGATGACGAAGCCGACGATAGTGGCCAAAATGAAACCTGCAATCATTTTGGTGCGTTCTGGCATGATGATTCCTTCGCATACAAGCGCGAGGTTCTCGCTAATGGCATTGGCCTGAACGGTGTTGCCTATGCCAAATGTGGCAATCGCTGTAAAGATACAGAAAAGTATGCCAAGCCATTTGCAGCCAAGTCCTCTTTCTAAGGCATACATAGGGCCTCCTAGCATTCTTCCGTCTTCTGTCTTTACGCGATATTTGATGGCGAGCAATCCTTCAGCGTATTTTGTAGCAATGCCAAACAATCCAGTCAGCCAGCACCAAAGTACTGCTCCAGGCCCCCCTAAGCTTACGGCTGTAGCCACTCCTATGATGTTGCCTGTTCCAATGGTGGCTGCCAAAGATGTGGCTAAAGCAGCAAACTGACTCACGTCGCCAGAAGAGTTTTTGTCTTTCTTTACAGAAAGCTTGATGGCTGTGAAAATCTTTCTTTGTGGTATTTTGAGCCTGAAAGTTAAAAAAATATGTGTGCCAAGTAATAGCAGCATCATTGGCCAGCCCCAAATGGCAGCATTTATTCCTTCTATGATTTCGAGCAGTCGTTCCATTAGAGTGATTGTGTTGATGGTGGGATGATTTAGGCTATTGTCATTGGAGTATAAGACATTGCTACAATGAATGGCAACTTGTAGTCAAACAAATTGCCATTCGAAGAATATTAGTAATTAAAGATTAGTATGTTCTATAGAGTAGCCATGCATCAGGGTAAGTGCCGCGGAGCTGGTCGCGTGAGCTAACTGCTGATGCGCGGTCATCGAATGAAGATGCGATTACTCGATACATTCCTGTCTCTGGATTCTGTGCAACCTGTGCAGAATATCCTTTTGAAACAAGTGTGTTGCGAAGATTGTTTGCGTTTTCAACTTTGCTGAATGAGCCACATACAACATTGAATGCTTTCAATGTGCCACCATTCATAACTGTGAGGCGTTCCTGGCGGTCATTTGCTGTGTTTGGCTGAACAGCTGGAGTTGTTGAAATGACAGGAGTAACAGCAACTGGTGCAGTTTCAACCTGATCTGTAGTAGTTTGTGCCAATTCTTGCGCCTTTGCTTTTTCATACGCTTTCTTGTAGCTGCTTTCAGATGACTTACATGAAACAAAGGCAAGGGCTGCGCAAAGTGCTACGCCCATCATCAGATTTTTCTTCATAGTTTTTCTCTTTTTACTGTATTAATGATTGAATGATTTGTACAAAGTTAGCTCTTATTTGTTATACTCCCAAAAGCAATGCAAAAAAAAACGTTAAATAAGTAAAAATCACTTGTTTTTAGTACGAAATGTTGTATATTTGACACCGAATTCAAGTTTTTGTTAAACCTTTAAACCGATTTTGATTATGACAAAAGGTGACGGATTTGCATTGGCTGCTGCTTTTATTGGCGGTGCTGTGGCTGGAGCTGCAATTGGACTTCTTTTTGCTCCAGAAAAGGGTGAAGACCAGCGTGCGAAAATCAAGGCTGCGCTTGAAAAACGAGGTGTAAAACTGGATAAGGAAAGCTTTGATAAGCTGGTTGATGAAATAAAGAATTTAGGAAAGAAGAAGGAAGTAGTTCCCGCAGAGGATTTTGATGCAGAATAATTTTCAGACTTCTTGTTTTAATTAGATTTTCTATGCGTAAAGAATCATCTGTTATAGGTGAAGACATCCGTAAACTCGCTTATCGCGTAGAGCGTTATCTGCGTCTTGAAGCAACCGAGCGTCTTACTGTGTTGGCAACAGTAATCGTATTGGCTGCTGCGACCTTTGCGTTGGCTACGAGTGCCATTTTCTTTTTCAGCACAGGCTTGGTGAAGACTTTGACTCTTGTGACAGGAGATGAGACGGTTAGCTATTATATGGTTGGCGCTATTCTCTTGCTTTTAATCGTGCTACTGTTTATTATAGGGAGGCCTTTGATTGAAAGTCGCCTTGTGAAGACATTTAGCAGCCAGCTGCTGGACGGCCCTAGTATAACGGAACAAGTGTCGGCCCAAGGCAATTCGGATGAGCAGATACAGCGTCTGGCTGAGAGTTTGGTTGCGGAGTTGGATGAATATGGTAAGGAAGGAGGAAGCCTATGATTCAGAAAAGATACACATCTCTTGCCGAAATTCGCTCAGACAAAGAACGTGAACGGATGCTTATCAATTATGGAGTGGATAAGTTGAAGAACGATGTGGAAGATTGTCTCAGGCCTAAGGATAATTATTTCCTTAACTCTTCTAGCAAGTATATGAATTATATAGGATATGCCATGACAGCCTATAAAACAGCGATGACTGTTAAAGGATTATTTAGTTTTTTTTCTAAAAAACGATAAATTGCCATGAAATTGCTTCAAAAGCACTTGTAATTAGCGTTACAGGTGCTTTTTTCTTTGTAACCCCGTCGTTTTTTGCTATCTTTGCATTCAAATTAGGAATTTTATAGAAAATGGATCAGCAGTATTCGTCAGCGTTGCTTGAGCGTGCCGTAGATGAGTTTTCTAAATTGCCGGGGATTGGACGTAAAACAGCCATGCGACTTGTGCTGCATATGTTGCGTGTTGATGTCTGTAAGATAGATGCTTTCACGGACGCTATTTCTACGTTGTGCCATGATGTACGCTACTGCACAGTATGTCATAATATTAGTGATGAAGAGGTCTGCCAAATTTGTGCAAATCCGGCTCGCGACGCTTCGACTATTTGTGTTGTGGAGAATGTGCAGGATGTGATGGCTATAGAGCACACTCAGCAATATCGTGGACTTTACCATGTTCTGGGCGGAGTCATTTCTCCTATGGATGGAGTGGGACCAGGGCAGCTGGAAATAGAAAGCTTGGTAGAGCGTGTAGCGGAAGGCGGAGTGGACGAAGTTATCTTTGCTCTTAGCTCAACGATGGAAGGAGATGCAACAAATTTCTATATATTTAGGAAACTGATGAATTTTCCTGATTTGAAACTGACGGTGCTAGCAAGGGGTATGAGTATTAATGATGAATTACAGTACACGGATGAGGTGACGTTAGGACGCTCTCTTGTTAATCGTATTCCTTTCACGTGTAAATAAAATTAAACAAAGAAAGAAGAAATGATAAACAAATATATACAAAAACTGCTTAATGTTCTAAAGGTAGAACTTTTTGTAGTATGGATTATAGTTGCAGGTGTGGCCGTGTTGGGTGAGTTTGGCATTATTCCTAATGGTTACATTCCTCCGCATTCTACAAAAGAGTTCGAATTGAATGTAATAGCTGTTTCGCTGACGGTAATAGGAGTACCATTGGCATTGCAGTTATTCAAATTGAATACGACTAAAGGTTTGCGTCGCATGAACAATGATGAGGCATTGCGTTCTTACCATGTGTGGAGTATTGTCCGAATGGGCATTTTGTGTTTCGCAGCTTCCTTTTGTATGTTTGTATATTATTATGCGTCAAGTGTGAGCTGTGTTTTTTGTACGCTCGTAATATTGGCTGTTTCTGTTTATTGCTGGCCATCTCGAGATAAGATTTCTTCTTATCTGGAGAGTGTGAACAATGGGTAATTCGTTTCTTTTTTTCGAGAGTCCAATTATTTTCAACAAAAAAAACACCTATTTTGAAACTTTCGGTCATCATAGTAAATTATAATGTGCGTTACTACCTTGAGCAATGTTTGCTTTCGGTGGAGAAGGCGCTTTGTGGTGTTTGCGGAGAGGTTTTTGTTGTTGATAATAATAGTACGGATGATTCCATGCCTTATCTGAAGAGCAAGTTCCCTTGGGTTCGATATATCGAAAATGATGAGAATGTGGGATTCTCTCGGGCAAACAATCAGGCAATACGCGAAGCGCGTGGAGAGTATGTGTTGCTGTTGAATCCAGATACATTTATTGGCGAACGTTCCTTGAGAGAGTGTATTGAGTTTATGGACAAAACACCTCAGGCTGGTATGTGTGGCGTGGGTATGTTGCGGATTGATGGCTCGTTTGCACCAGAATCTCGTCGAGGGATACCAACTCCGTTTGTGGCTTTCTGCAAGATGTCTGGCTTGGGAGCATTGTTTCCCAAAAGCCGTCTGTTTGGTAGGTATTACATGCAATATCTCAATAAGTACTCCATCAATCCTATAGAGATTGTGAGTGGAGCATTTATGTTTATTCGTAAGGCAGCGCTTGACAAGGTTGGATTGCTTGATGAAACATTCTTTATGTATGGTGAGGATATAGATTTGAGCTATAGAGTTTTGCAGGCAGGATACAAAAATTACTATCTGCCTACGCAGATATTGCATTATAAGGGAGAGAGTACCAAGAAAAATTCTCTTAAGTATGTAAATGCCTTCCATAAGGCGATGGTGATTTTCTTTAAGAAGCATTTTGTTCATTATAGCTCTATCTATTCAGTCTTTATCACTCTTACTATTGTGCTGAAAGGAATTGTGTCTTATGTTGTACAAAAAACACGGTCGTGGTCTTGTCGAAAACGGGATGTTGAGCGTCTAAAGTTCTTGATTGTGAGTGATGGACAGAATCTTGATGACATGAAAGGAATCGCAGAGAAGCATCAATTCAAATATGACGTCTTCCATTCTCGTTTAGGTGATATGCCAAGTACGGATGTGCTTTACCGTGATTATGATTATATCGTGTTCGACACAAGCCGTTATGCCTACGGCTCTATTCTTGAGTTTTTCCGACATGATGAGCCTAGTCGACATCGTCCTTGTATGGCAACGTACATACCTTCCAACAAGTCTATTATGACTTTTCAGGGAGCTATTAATTGATAAACGATAATTAAGAATATAATATATATTGTAAAAAGAAAACATCTATATATATGTTACGAATAGCAGTACAATCAAAAGGTCGTCTCTTTGAAGATACAATGAATCTTCTGAAAGAGACAGGTATTAAGGTAAGTTCAAACAAGCGTACGCTTCTTGTTCAATCATCTAATTTCCCGCTCGAAGTTCTTTTTCTTCGTGATGACGATATTCCACAGACGGTTGCTGATGGAGTTGCCGATGTCGGTATTGTCGGTGAAAATGAGTTTGTAGAACGTAACGAAAATGCAGATGTAGTGAAGCGTTTAGGCTTCAGCAAGTGCCGTATTTCGCTTGCCATTCCAAAGGCTGTTGATTATCAGGGGGTGGAGTGGTTTAACGGTAAGAAGATAGCAACTTCTTATCCAGTTATTTTACGAAAGTTCTTGGAAGAGAAAGGTGTAAAGACTGATATCCATGTTATTCAAGGCTCTGTGGAAATCGCACCTGGCATTGGTTTGGCAGATGGTATATTTGACATTGTAAGTTCAGGCTCCACTCTTGTAAGCAACAATTTGAAGGAAGTTGAAGTGGTAATGAAGAGCGAGGCTCTTCTGATTGGTAATAAGAATCTGGCAGAAGATAAAAAGGCTATTCTTGACGATTTGCTTTTCCGTATAGAGTCTGTGCTTATTGCAGAAGATAAGAAATATGTCCGGATGAATGCCCCTAAAGCACATTTGGATGAGATTGTCAAGGTGCTGCCAGGCTTGAAGAGCCCTACAATCATTCCTCTTGCCGATGAAGAATGGTGCTCTGTTCACGCTGTACTTGACGAGAAGCATTTCTGGGAAATTGTAGGTCAGCTGAAAGCTCTTGGAGCAGAAGGCATTTTGGTGACTCCCATTGAAAAGATGATATTGTAAATAATTGATAGTTGGTTGTCAGTTAAGAGAAGATAAGGATGAACATTATAAAATATCCCAATCAAACAGAATGGGCAGCCTTGCTGGAACGCCCACATCGTGACGCTTCCGAATTGCGTGAGACAGTGCAAACTGTGCTTGAGCAGATTCGGCAGGGTGGAGATGCTGCTGTAAAAGAGTTTGAATTGAAGTTCGACAAGGTGAAACTTGATTCGCTTGCAGTTACAGAAGTAGAGTTGGATGAGGCGGAAAAACTTGTGTCAGAAGAGTTGAAAGATGCTTTGAAGTTGGCTCATGCCAATATAGAGAAGTTTCATGCTGCTCAGAAGTTTGTGGGGGAGAAGGTGGAATCCGCTCCAGGCGTTGTTTGCTGGCAAAAATCAGTGCCCATAGAGACGGTCGGACTTTATATTCCTGGAGGAACTGCGCCTTTGTTCTCGACGGTGTTGATGCTTGCTACGCCAGCCAAGATTGCTGGCTGTCAGGAGATAGTGCTTTGTACTCCTCCCAACAAAGAAGGTAAGGTGCACCCTGCTATATTGATGGCTGCCAAAGTCGCTGGTGTCAGCAAGATATTTAAGGCTGGTGGTGTTCAGGCTATAGGGGCTATGGCTTATGGAACGGAGTCTGTACCGAAAGTTAGCAAGATATTTGGTCCTGGTAATCAATTTGTTATGGCTGCTAAGCAGCAGGTAAGTCTCCATGAGGTGGCGATAGATATGCCTGCAGGACCTTCAGAAGTGGCAGTGGTGGCTGACGATACCGCAAATCCTGTGTTTGTTGCTGCCGATTTGCTTTCTCAGGCAGAGCATGGTGTTGATTCTCAGTCAATTCTTATTACAACTTCAGAGTCGATGGCAGAAAAAGTTAATGCAGAAGTAGAACGCCAGTTGGCTTTGTTGCCTCGTAAGGAGATGACAGAAAAATCTTTGCAGTATTCTAAAATTGTTGTTGTGAGAGATTTGGAAGATGCACTGAAAATGACCAATGAATATGCGCCAGAACACCTTATCCTTGCCGTTGAGGACTATCTGTCTTTTGGCAACAGGGTAGTGAATGCGGGTAGTGTATTTCTTGGCAACTATTCTTGCGAATCGGCAGGTGATTATGCTTCAGGTACAAACCATACGCTTCCCACATCAGGTTATGCAAAGGCATACAGTGGAGTGAATCTTGATTCGTTCTGCCGTAAGATAACTTTCCAAGAGTTGTCTGCAGAAGGAGTACGCTCTATTGGACATGCTGTTGAACTGATGGCAGAAGCAGAGCAGTTGGATGCTCATAAAAACGCAATGACTTTTAGAATTCAATCATTATGAAACCACTACAAGAATTAGTGCGTCCCAATATTTGGGCACTTAAACCATATAGTTGCGCTCGCGACGAGTTTAAGGGAGTGAAAGCAGACGTTTTTGTTGATGCTAACGAAAACCCTTATCCTAATGGGGTAAATCGCTATCCAGACCCTTTGCAGGAGGAACTGAAGCATGCCATTTCTCCTATGAAAGGTGTACCTGTTGAAAACATTTTTCTTGGCAATGGTAGCGATGAGGCAATAGACCTTCCATTCCGTATTTTTTGCCGTCCGGGCAAGGATAATGTGGTCGCCATAGACCCAACTTATGGAATGTATGAAGTATGTGCAGATGTGAATGATGTGGAGTATCGCAAAGTTTCTCTTGACGAGAATTACGACATCAATCCTGATGCGCTGTTGGCTGCATGCGACGAGAATACTAAAATCATATTTATTTGTTCGCCCAACAATCCTACAGGCAACTCTTTTCTGCGTGAGAAGATAGAGAAAGTGATAGAGAATTTTCAGGGTATAGTGATTGTTGATGAGGCTTATAGCGATTTTTCAGCACGGCGTCCTTTCCGTTCTGACATACAGAAGTATCCGAATCTTATTGTTCTTGCCACCTTCTCCAAAGCTTGGGGTGCGGCTGGTATACGTTTGGGCATGGCATTTGCCAGCACGGAGGTTATCGCACTTTTCAACAAGGTGAAATATCCTTACAATGTGAATGCGCTTACCCAGAAAAAGGGCTTAGAAATTTTGAGTAATGTGACACTTTTGCAGCGTCATATCACGATGGTGCTTGAAGAGCGAGAAATGCTCATGAAGTCATTGGCAATGCTTCCTCTCTGCAAGAAGGTTTATCCGACCGATGCTAACTTTGTTCTTGTTAAGGTGACAGATGCTGATAGCATTTACAAATATCTAGTCCAGAAAGGAGTGATTGTGCGCAATCGCACTCGTGTGCATCTTTGCGGCAATTGCCTTCGTATTACAGTGGGCACTAAAGATGAGAACACCAAATTACTTTCAGCACTTCGTCAATACGTATAAATGAAATTTTATCAATGAAGACAGCACTTTTCATCGATCGCGATGGTACTATCCTTGTAGAACCTGCTGACGAGCAGATTGACTCTTATGAGAAGTTTCAGTTTCTCCCGGGTGTGATTCGTAACCTTAACTTCATTCGTACAAAACTCGATTTTGAGTTTGTCATGGTAAGTAATCAGGATGGTTTAGGTACAGATTCCTATCCTGAGGCGGATTTTTGGCCCACTCACAACCTTATGCTCAACACGTTGGAAGGGGAGGGGATTACGTTTGACGATATTCTCATTGACCGCTCTTTTCCTGCAGATAATCTGCCCACTCGTAAGCCAGGAACAGGTATGCTGGGTAAGTATATGACAGGTGATTATGATTTGGCTAATTGCTATGTGATTGGTGATCGTCAAACAGACAAGCAGCTTGCTCTTAATCTGGGATGCAAATATCTCATTCTTGGCGATAATGTACAGTCGTGGGATGAAATCACTGAAATTCTCTTTGCAGGAGAACGTACAGCCAGTGTTCGTCGTACCACGAAAGAAACGGACATAGATATTAGCCTTAATCTTGATGGAACGGGACAGTGCGACATCCAGACGGGTCTTGGTTTCTTCGACCATATGCTGGAACAGATAGGTAAGCATGCTTCTATCGACCTCCGTATTCACGTGAAGGGTGACCTGAATGTTGATGAGCATCATACAATAGAGGACACCGGAATTGCTCTTGGTGAATGCATCTATAAGGCTTTGGGTGACAAGCGAGGCATTGAACGCTATGGATATACTCTCCCGATGGATGATTGTCTTTGTCAGGTGGCGCTTGATTTTGGTGGTCGAGCATGGCTTGTGTGGGATGCTGATTTTAAGCGAGAACGAGTAGGCGATATGCCCACAGAGATGTTCCTGCATTTCTTCAAGTCTTTTAGCGATGCCGCTCGCATGAATCTCAACATCAAGGCTGAGGGCGCCAATGAACATCACAAGATTGAAGGTATCTTCAAAGCTCTGGCTCGTAGTATCAAGATGGCAGTAAAACGTGATATCTACAAGTTTCAGCTTCCTAGTAGCAAAGGAGTATTGTAGAGCCGCTTTTATGAAAATATAGAAAATAGAGTTCCTATATAGATTTAGCAGAGTGCCCCACATCCAGACATCGATGTGGGGCACTCTGCTATTGGTGGTTTTCTGCTTTATCTGTATAAAGAAAAATGTATCAGGAATCTCACGACCTCTGATACATGAATGCTATGAAAAAACGAATGTCTAAATGATGAGCGGAAAACGAGACTCGAACTCGCGACCCCAACCTTGGCAAGGTTGTGCTCTACCAACTGAGCTATTTCCGCACAACGCGATTCTTATTTTCTCAAACAGGAATCGCTAAAAAATCCCTTAATTTATTATGAACCATTATTTTGAGCGGAAAACGAGACTCGAACTCGCGACCCCAACCTTGGCAAGGTTGTGCTCTACCAACTGAGCTATTTCCGCAATATGTCTTTTGTGATAAGAACTCGCACTAGAGTCTTATGGGTTGAGTGAAGAGGATGAGACTCGAACTCACACGGGCTGAGCCCACTACCCCCTCAAAGTAGCGCGTCTACCATTCCGCCACCTCTCCATTCTATACGGAGTGCCCACGACAAGAATCGAACTTGCACGTCTCTCAACACTCGCACCTGAAACGAGCGCGTCTACCATTCCGCCACGTGGGCATTGCCTGATGACTTTTGAGCGGAAAACGAGACTCGAACTCGCGACCCCAACCTTGGCAAGGTTGTGCTCTACCAACTGAGCTATTTCCGCAACTTTCGCTTAAGTTTGATAAGTCAATCTTTATTGCTTTTTAGGTAGGAATCTATGTTCTTTCCTGATTGCGAGTGCAAAGGTAGCATATTTTCTTGAACTGGCAAAACATTTTGTAAAAAAATGTGCGCCTAATGGAAGTTTTTTATGCCCCAATCCTCTTACACATTATTATATATATGAGGATGCGTGAATTGTCTGACCTTTATGCTTATCGGATTCTGTCGAGCGAACGTACAAGTGCTTCGTCTTTTCTGATTCCTTGTATGGCAAGGCAGTTGAGAATGATGCTTAATACGGGGAATATGGCCGCAAATTTGAGACGGAATGTAGCGGGAATGATGCTTTCTACTTCCGTATATGCAGTCATTGCATAGACATCAATCTTCAAATCGTAATAAAAGGCGAATACGGCATAAGCAGCCACATAGCCAACGAGGAGGATTGTGCTGAATATGGTGAGCCGTAATTGGCGCATACGTTTGCGGAAAAGCAGAATGCTCATAGTGGTCAAGAACATGACCATGATAAGGAGTATGCCCAAGCACCATGGACCTTTAGTCGAGTCCAATGCCTTGAATGCTCCTTCTGCTCCGAAGGTGAAGTTGCTGAAACTGGCTACGATTCCGTTTGCGGCAGTCCATTCTCCAACGGTAGAAATGAGTCCGACGAAAGAGAAAATGAGTACTAGTGCCAGATATACTGTCTGTATTCGCTGAATCATGGATTAAAGCTTTCTGTCTGCTTCCTTAGAAGGGTTACGGAAATACACTTTGTCCTCAAGGAATTCCTGTGTGGCGATGAGTGTAGGTTTTGGCAGACGCTCGTAGTAGCGAGAAATCTGTATTTGTTCTTCGTTCTCGAAAACCTCTTCGAGTGTGTCGCTATGTGCACCAAATTCAACCAGTTTCTTGCTGAGTTCATCCTTCATTTCTGCTGCAATTTGGTTAGAGCGCTTTGAGATGATGGCAACGCTTTCATACAGGTTGTTTGTGTCACGGCTGAAGTCAGGAAGATTGCGTGTCACAGTGGTAGATGGTGCATTTGTCTTTTTGAAATCCATAGTTGTCTATATCTATTTTCTGTTTTTAATATTCTATTATTCAGTTGCTTCTGGCTTTACTTTGGCAGATGCATTCTTGAAGATTTTGTCTGCTTCTTTCATGTACTTGCTGTCGGGAAACTCGTTTCTGAATCCGTAGTATTCATCAATAGTTTCTCTGAATCGGTCCATTTCTTTCGATGCAACGCTTCGCTGTGCCAGCTGGTAGCGGCAACGGAGAATGTTCATGTAGAGATCTTCGCGCAGGCGAGTATAAGGGAATGTCTTCAGAGCATTTTCAGCAGTGAGGATGCTTGCTTCGAAATTGTTGCCGCCATAGTGGCAGTTGCCATTGTATTCGCCAAGATTATAATAAAGCAAGGCATTGTCATACTCTTTCTGTACAAGTCGGTCCTGCAAATCGTAAATCATGTTGTCAGCCTCTTCTCGCTTGTCAGAGTAGGGGTAATAGTCAAGGAAATCTTGCAACATGTTGATGGCAGTGTAAGTGGGTGCCTGATCAAGACGTGGGTCTGGGCTTTGCTGATACAATGCTTTTCCGCTGTAGAATCGAGCCAGTTCAGTGTACTCGCCTTTGGGGTAGCTCTTGACATACCTGTCAAGGTAGATAGCCGCAGTCTCGTAGTCATTCAGGTAGTAGTAGCACATGCTAAGCATGAAGAGAGATTCTTCTCCACGGTCGTATCCCTTCATTACGATGATGAGTTCTTCCAAAAGTTGATAAGCTTTGGTGTATTCTCCTGCAGCATAGCACTCTTTGGCAACCTCGTATTTGTAATCATAGTCAGTAGATTTCAGCACCATGTTATAGGAGTTGCAAGCGCTTAATAACACGGCTGAAATCAGCCCGATTGACAATAATTTCTTCATTAGTACAAAAATTATGAATGCAAAGTTACGCTTTTTTGTTGAAGTAAGATTAATAAGCGATGAATATTTCACTTTTATTTAGGAAAAACTCTCCTTTTAGGGGCATTTACAAACAGAAAGTCGTAATTTTGCAACGATATAACGGCAAGATCAGAAAATGGAGTTTCAGCTGACATCGAAATTTAGTCCCACAGGCGACCAGCCTCAGGCCATCGAGCAACTCACGCAGGGAGTGCTGGACGGAGTGCCTGCACAGGTGTTGCTGGGTGTAACCGGCTCTGGCAAAACCTTCACTATGGCGAATGTCATCCAGAATGTGGGTAAGCCAACGCTCATCTTTAGTCATAACAAGACACTGGCACATCAGCTCTATACGGAGATGAAGGCCTTTTTCCCTCATAATGCAGTTGAATATTATGTGAGCTATTACGATTATTACCAGCCAGAAGCATATATTCCTTCAACAGGAACTTACATTGAAAAAGACCTTGCTATCAATGAGGATCTTGACCGCCGTCGTTTAGCTGCTACATCAGCTTTGCTGTCAGGACGAAAAGATGTCATTATTGTTTCGTCTGTATCGTGCATTTATGGCATGGGAGCTCCAACTAGTTATGCGGAAAATATCCTTGGCATAGAAGTGGATCAGGACTTGCCTCAAGAAACGTTGCGGCGTAAGTTAGTGGATATGCTTTATGTCAATAATGACCTTGCTGCAGCAGATGAATTAGAGCGAGGGCAGTTTCGTGTAAAGGGTGAAACTGTTGATGTCTATCTTGCTTATGATGAGAAGATTCTGAGAATTTGTTATTTTGATGATACAATTGACGATATTCAGGAATTAGACATCCAGACGCTGTATCCTATTGCTTCTTACAAGGAGTACAAAATTTATCCTGCCAACCTTTTTATGACAACAAAGGAACAGACGTTGAAAGCCATTCATGACATAGAAGATGACCTTCACGAACGCATCGAATTTTACAAGGAAAAAGGTGATATGGAGAAGGCAAAGCAGATAGAATTGCGTGTGACCAATGACCTTGAGTGGATTCGTGAAACAGGGCATTGCTCAGGCATTGAGAACTATTCGCGCTATTTCGACGGACGTGCTGCAGGAGAACGTCCTTACTGTTTGCTAGACTTCTTCCCTGAAGACTATTTGCTCATTATTGATGAGAGCCATCAGTCCATTCCGCAGGTAAAAGCGATGTGGGGTGGTGACCGTCACAGAAAAGAAAACTTGGTTGATTATGCTTTTCGTTTGCCTGCCGCATTAGACAATCGCCCCTTGCGTTTGGAAGAGTTCGAGGAACTGACTCCACAAACTATCTATGTCTCAGCAACTCCAGCTGAATATGAATTGGAACGTGCTGAAGGTGTGATAGTTGAGCAGCTCATTCGTCCTACAGGCTTGCTTGACCCTCCCATTGAGGTACGTCCTAAACTCAATTTCATGGATGACCTCATTGAAGAGATTCATCAACGTAATGAGGCCGGAGAACGCACCCTTGTCATTACGTCCACAAAGCGACAGGCAGAAGAAGTGTCCAGTTTCTTCAATAGCGTAGGTATTAAGGCAAACTACATCCATTCAGACATCGACACTTTTGACCGTGTGGATATCATCAACAACTTTCGTGCTGGTACCTACGATGTGCTCATTGGCATCAATCTCTTGCGCGAGGGACTTGATATCCCAGAGGTATCTCTTGTAGCCATTCTTGATGCTGATTATCAGGGTTTTCTGCGTAATCATCGCTCACTTGTTCAAATTATAGGTCGTGCAGCTCGCAATGTCCACGGACTGGCCATCATGTATGCCGAAACGATAACGGAAACGATGCAGCAAACCATTGACGAGACGAATCGCCGTCGTAAAAAGCAGATGGCATACAATGAAGAGCATGGTATTACGCCTACTCAGATAAAGAAGGCGCAAATGGCTATCAATCAGCACAAGCCTGTTGAATATGTTGGCAATGCTTATATTGAAGAAAATGCTTCTTTGGCAGCAGAATCAAAGGTTGACACCATCTACAATGCTATGACGCCAGAAGAGCTCCGTCGTGCAATCGACCGAAATCGCAAGTTGATGAAGGAGGCGGCCAAGAAATTAGAATTTCTCAAAGCCGAGGAGTACAAGAAAGAGGCCCTCCGTCTGGAAGACCTCTTGAATTCACATTAGCGTTATGGTAATGTATTTGTATCTTATTTTATTTCAGTAACCTCTTTTTCTTCTTTAGCTGCTGGAATTCTTGGTTGCTGACAGCATAGTTGTAAAGTCGGAAATCTGCCACTTGCGTCTGTGTCAGATATTTGTCACCACGGAAAGGAGCACGTCCAATCCAGCAATGAGTAGGTGCATCTTTGAATATCTCAGAAAGAATAGGCATGTTATTGTTCTTGCCAATTAGCTTTCCGTCCAGATAAAGTTCGCCTTTATGACCTTGCTGCCGGTAAAGCACATGAACCCACACATCACGTTGGGGCTGACCTCCTTGCATGATGATTTGTTCATTTTCATATCCTCCAGTAGAGGTCTCAAATCGCTGTTCATTTAGTCGCATGGCCATATAAGGACCTTCTTTCGCACTATTTTCCGCTAATTCAGAGAAGGCGAAAAGGAAATGTCCGTAACCGTCAAGCTTGTTTTCGGAACTGACTTTGAAATAGACAGAAACAGAGAAATCCTTGAGCCCTTGGATGAAAGCTCCTGTTTCTGCCGTCAAGTCATAGTATCCATTATTTGTACCCAAATGGAGGATGGAAGGATTTTCGACGTCGATTTTGGCATCATTTTTTACATAAGGAGTTTGCCATGCAAAAAGATATTCAGCCTGTTGTTCAACCTTCACAGAAGGCTGGGGAAGGGGAGATGTTTTCTTGCTGGTCAGTCGCTTGATATGTTCTTTCAAGATATGATATGCAGGCACGAGCATGCTCCCATGGTCGTAGCCTTGCATTTCATAAAGGGCAACGTCTGGATGTCCTACCAGTTTCAGCATGCGCCAGAAGTAGGCTTGTTCTTCATACCGTCCGTTCATTTCCTGTTCCCTGTCTCCAGAAACGATGATGATAGGAGGTGCATCTGGGCGTAGGTGTGAAAGTGGCGCATATTGGTCGATGGAAGGTTGCAGAGGTCCCAATCCTTGTTGCTTTCGGATATTGTAGTGGGTGAGGCATTGTCCGCTGAAAGGGAATAGGCCTGCCAGTGAATCTGCATCCACGCCATATTTTGCAAGCCATTTCTTGTCCAGCCCAATCATGTCGAGCAGATAGCCTCCTGCCGAGTGTCCAGCCACGAATATTTTGTTTTTGCTGCCGCCATATTTTTCTGCATGCTTGTATGCCCAGGCCACAGCAGCTGCCGCATCGTCTAGACATTGGTCAATATTGGCTTTAGGCAGCAGGCGGTAGTTGGCGGCAACGACCACAAGACCACTGTTCTTCAACTCTCTGTCAATATGTTTGTTACCCCCTTCTATACCTCCTCCGTGGAACCACACGACCACAGGCGCGTCTTTGCGATTGGTAGGGTAGTACACGTCCAGTTTGCAGCGTTCTTGTGCATAAGAGTCGGTCGATTCCGTATATAGGATGTCATTCACTTGCTGGTACTGTGCCTTGGCAATAGCTGTGCATAAGAGCAGTACGAAAATAAGAATTGTGTTTTTTGTATTCATGTTGCAGGTGGTTAAAAGTAATTACCAAGGGAAATTGTCTGGATTGTTGCGAGGGTCCGAACGGTGGTTCTGGTTCAACGCGTTGATGGCTAGCATGTCATCCTCCGCCAGCGCAAACTGCATGACCTCAAGATTCTCGGCAAAATGATTGGGCTTGCATCGAGGGATGGTGATAAGCCCTCGCTGTATAATCCAGCGGAGCACAATCTGCGAGATAGTCTTTTGATATTTCTTTGCCAATGATTGCAATACGGGATTGCCCACGATGTCAATGTCGCCCTGTCCGAAAGGTCCCCAGGCTTCAATCTGTATGCCAAGGTTGCGGTTGAATTCAATATTCTCCACTTGCGACATATAGGGGTGAACCTCAATCTGATTGATGACTGGACGTATCTCTGCATACGAAAGCAAATCTTCCAAGTGGTTCGGATTAAAGTTGCTCACACCAATCGAACGAATCTTTCCTTCTTTCACATACGACTCCATGATTTCCCAAGTGAATTTCACGCAGTCTTTCACAGGCCAGTGAATCAGCAGAAGGTCGATGTAAGGAGTTTTCAGTTTTTGGAGACTCTCTTCAATGGAGTTTCTCACGGCGTCAGCGCCATTGCGCATTGTCGGCGGTGAAACTTTAGTGGCGAGAAAAACCTCTTCGCGTGCCATTCCGCTGTCGATAATTCCTTGACCGACCTCTTCCTCATTTTCATACATCTGAGCCGTGTCAATATGGCGGAAACCAGCCTTCAGCGCCATGCAGACATTATTTTTGGCAACTTCGCCTCTGAGCGTCCATGTGCCGACTCCTATCTGAGGTATCTCAATCCCGTTATTAAGTTTTAATTTCATCATCTTGTGTTTGTTAATAGTGTTTTCATACAATATTTATGTTCATTTTCTTTTACAAAACAGATGAACTTTGCAAATGTACACATTCCAATTCTAATGGCAAAACAAATGGTAGCAATCTTTTTCCCAAAGCAATCATCTTCATTATCAAGCAGCCTTTTCCCACTCTTAAAAGTTCTAAGGCTTGACTCTCATTTGCACTGCGGTGCGACTCTCGTTAATACAGCGGTGTGACTTTATGCTGCACTGCGGTGCGACATCGCGATGTTAGGCGGCAGCGTTTCTTTTAGTCGATTACGGCTCTTTGTCGAAGTCCTTTCTCTGTGCTTGTAATATTAAACATCGATACAATAATAGAGTTGTATATATAGCAAAAATAAACGCACCCCTCGGGTCCGCCATCACGGACCCGAGGGGTGCACTACATCGTACCCGAGGGGTACGGTTCAATACTTATGCCACATTCTCCAGAAGAAATGCCATGTTCGGAACACTGGTTCGCACAACGCCTCAGCAGGATATGCCCTCACAAAACGCATGTTGCGCTTGATTTTCAGGAAGTACTTTGTACCCATGCCATGCCTTGTCAGCCCCGAATGCTGTCCAAAGTTTCCGCCCTTCAGAATCTCGTCCAGCAACAATCTGCCTCGCCACTCATCCGCAGGAACAATGAACAGACATTTCTCTAGCCCCATCACCTCATGCAGCACCCACATCACAGCCCCAGCAAAATGATACAGATTCAAATATTTTAATGTAGCTATCAGCCCGCTGCTGTCCGTTGTCTGTTGTCCGTTGTCTGTTGTCCTCAATAGATAATAATAGTCCATCATCTGCCGCAGCCCGATTCCCTCATCAAAGAAGTGGTGCATCATGTGCGCCAACTGATACACGATGTTGAACTCCCATGTTGGTACAGGTATTTTCCCTGCCCCCTCTGGCAGTTCCACCCAGTTCCGCATCTGTTCATCTTTTCTTTCCTCAAACCATCTCTGCATCCTCCTGTTGTACAGAGGATAGTTCATGCTCACCGGCATGAAATGCAGCTCCACAGGCACATCCCTAAAGACAGGAAACTCCACATGATGAAACCGCATGTCCGCTTCCGACAACCTTTCCTTGACAAAAGCCATCACCTCCTCTCT